>Ga0066710_100000083_pt1 | contig 39205 bp, 39 predicted proteins | sample GraSoiAngelo_159_FD_79666 | JGI IMG/M metagenome (GOLD analysis project Ga0066710, IMG submission 79666) | Grasslands soil microbial communities from the Angelo Coastal Reserve, California, USA - 14_1009_16_40cm | ecosystem: Environmental > Terrestrial > Soil > Grasslands | place: USA... | reverse complement strand
GTAATGGGGGGCATGGGGGGCCCGTCGAGGCCCCAGGGCGACGAAGCGAGATCGAGGGGCGCCCCGGCTGTGCCGGGGCGTCTCCGAGTAATGGGGGGCATGGGGGGCCCGTCGAGGCCCCCCATTGTAAAGGAAACCACATGGCCAAGGCGCTCGACGGGATCGTGGTGCTCGACCTCACGCAGTACGAGGCTGGGCCGAGTTGCGCCCAGATGCTGGCGTGGCTCGGCGCCGACGTCATCAAGATCGAGCCGCCAGGGGGTGAGCCGGGGCGCCGCGCACTGTCGGAGCGGCCCGACCTCGATGCCTGGTTCTTCCTGCTGCTGAACGGCAACAAGAAGAGCGTGACGCTCGACCTCAAAGCGGCCGAAGGGCGCGCCATTCTCGCGCGGATGGTCGAGCGCGCCGACGTCCTCATCGAGAACTTTGGCCCGGGCTCGATGGAGCGGCTCGGGTTCGGGTACGAGGACCTTCGTCGGATCAATCCGCGGATCGTCGCGGCCTCGGTCAAGGGCTTCGGCAGCAGCGGGCCGTACGCCGACTACAAGAGCTTCGAGATGATCGCCCAGGCCATGGGTGGCGCGATGAGCGTCACGGGCGCCGCCGACGGGCCGCCCGTTCGCGTCGAGGCCGGGCTCGGCGACACGGGCGCGGGGCTTCACCTGGCCATCGGCATCCTGGCCGCGATTGTCCAGCGTCAGACGACCGGCGTCGGCCAGCGCGTCGAGGTCGCTCAGCAGGACGCGGTGCTAAATCTGGTCCGCATCCACCTGCGCGAGCACTACGTGACCGGCAAGCCTGTGCCACGGCGCGGGAATCGCTCGCCCGGCGCCTCGCCCTCGAATATGTACCGCTGCCGGCCGTTCGGGCCGAACGACTACGTCTTCATCCACTGCGCCACCCTCGAGATGTGGCGCACGCTCTCGAAGATCCTCGGGCGTCCGGAGCTCGGCGACGACCCGAAGCTCGCCGATCGGATGGGGCGAGCCGCGCGCAACGACGAGCTCGACGCTCTCGTCGAGGCGTGGACCGAGAAGCGGACCAAGCACGAAGCGATGGAGACCCTGGCCGGCGCGGGGATCCCGTGCGGCGCCGTGCTCGACTCCGGCGAAGTCCTCCGCGACCAGTCGCTCGTCGAGCGCGGCATGGTGGTCGAGCTCGAGCACCCGACGCGCGGCCGGTACCCGATGCCCGGCAACCCGGTACGCCTGTCCGACTCGCCCACCGAGGTCGCGCGCGCGCCCCTTCTGGGAGAGCACAACGCCGAGGTGCTGGGCCGATGGCTCGGCTGCGGAGCGGACGAGCTCAAGGCGCTTGAGCGGAAGCGCGTGATCTGACGCGCGGCTCGCGTCACCCTGCTGACAGGGTCAAAGGTCGCGCGGTCGTTGAGGAATCCGATTCGAGAAGGGCGTGCGAGCCGGATTGGCAAACCAACCTGACACAAGGCAGGGAAGGACGCGATTCCGGGATTCGGATCCTCCTCGCAAGATCCTGGAAAGAAATGCCAATCGTTCGTTGAGACCCATGGCATTTCGCTTGCTTTTTGGAATATGCTCCCATGGCTCGCATGGATCAGCGTCCGGAGAAGCTCACGAAGCGGGTCCTCATCATCGACGACGAAGAAACCATCCGTCAGGTCCTGACGGAGTTCTTCGCGAGCTTCAACCACGGGCACGCCTACAAGGTCGAGACGGCTTCCAACGGCGCGGACGGCGTCATGGCCGTGCTTCGCGGTCGTCCCGATCTCGTGCTCATCGACTTGCACATGCCGGTGATGGACGGGCTCCAGGCGCTCAAACAGCTGCGCGGCATCGACACGAGCGTTCCCGTGATGGTGATCACCGCAAGCCGCGACAGCAAGGCCGCGGCCGAGGCGCTCAACCGCGGGGTCTTCGCCTTCATCCCCAAGCCCTTCGATTTCGGACAGCTGGATCATCTGGTCGCGCTGGCCCTGCCGTCGGGCAGACGCCGCACGTCTATGAGCCCTGCCTGAGAAGATCTGCGCGCGACCCCTCTCCGACTACCTGATCAATCCGTAGAGCTTTCCGGCGTTCTCGCAGACGATCTTGCGGCGCACCCCGGGCGCCAGATGACCGAGCTCGCGATCGATGTACTCGCGCGAGTCGGGCCACACGCCGTCGGGATGGGGGAAATCCGAGCCCCACATCACCTTGTCCTCGCCGAGCTCCTCGATCAGCTTCACGCCGATGGGGTCCGTCTGATAGGTGGCCCAGCACTGCCGCTTCCAGTACTCGCTCGGCGGCATCGTGAGCGAGAGATCCTTGAACTGATCCTCCCACTCCGCGTCCATGCGCCAGAGGACGTAGGGGATCCAGCCGATCCCGGACTCGCCGAGCACGAGTTTCATGCGCGGATAGCGCTCGAACACGCCCGAGAAGATCATCGACGTGAGGATGTTGGACATGTTCATCTGGAACTGCGTGATGTTCGAAGCGAACGCCGAACGCGCCACCGGGAGCTCGACCTTCGGCGCATCGGGCGCCGCGGCGCGCGTCGGGTCCGAGCCGATCATGATGATCTTGCGGATCTGGTCGGGGAGATAGCCGCCGACCGTGTGGAAGTGGAGCGGCAGCCCGCAGCTGTCGATCACGTCCCAGAGCGGGTTCCAGTAGGGGTCCCAGAGCGGCTTGAGGTCCGACGAATTGGCGATGTCCAGCCCGCGCAGGGCGCCGCGCTTGACCACGCGCTCGACCTCGGCGATGGCCGCCTCCAGCGGGTGGTTCGGGATCGACGCGAGCCCGGCGAAGCGTTCGGGATGGGTCGAGCAAAAATCCGCGAGCCACTCGTTGTAGATGCGCAGGACCTCGACCGCCGCCTCCGGGTCGTTCATGCGACCCGTGGTGCCGAGGACGCCGTAGAGCACCTCGGCCTGAACCCCATCGCGGTCCTGGTCCTTCAAGCGGAGCTCGGGGTCGGTGACCCGGCGGATGCCGCGCTTGCCGTCCTCGTAGAGGCCCGTCGATGCCATGCGGTCGGAGCGGTGGATGCGCCCCGGGATGTATTCCCGGCCGGCCGAGCCCATGCCGCAAGCGAGGCCGAGGCTGGCGCCCTTGTTGGTGACCCAGACCGGACCTCGCGGGCCCTCCGTCGTGTGCGGCATCCGCTCCTTGAGGACCGCAGACGCGCGGGTCGTGAAGAGGTCGGGCGGCAGCCAGCAGAGATCGACGTGGCAGTCTGCGGAGATCATTTCGTATCGCATGGCCGGGAGCGTAGCAGCAGCGAATTGACAAGGCAAGTCGGCCGCTCTAGGGTGCGAGCGAGCGTCCGCTGCGCTCGCGTGGAGGAGGAAGAAGCATGAGATTCCAGGGACGGATCGCGCTGATCACCGCCGCGGGCCGCGGCATCGGGCGGGCCACCGCCGAGATCATCGGTCGAGAGGGCGGGACCGTGATCGCCGTCGAGCTCGACAAGGAGAGCCTGGATCAGGTGGTCGGCGCCATCCGCGCCGCGGGCGGCAGCGCTCACGGGCTCGTGGCCGATGCGCTCGACGCCTCCCAGGTGGCGGGCGTGGTGCGGCGGATCATCGACGAGCACGGCCGCATCGACATCCTGGTCAACGCCGTCGGCGGCAGCACGATCATCCCGAAGCCGGCGGCGCCGGTGGACGAGCTGACGCTCGACGACTGGCAGCGCCTGCTCCACTTCAACCTCACCGGAACATTCCTCTTCTGCAATGCGGTGGCACCGGTGATGAAGCGCCAGCGCGGCGGCAAGATCGTCAACATCTCGTCGATCGCGGGTCGGGGTCTGAGCCCGTCGAGCAGCAGCGCCTACGCCACCGCCAAGGGCGGGATCATCGCCTTCACCCGCAAGCTCTCCTTCGAGCTCGGCCCGTACGGCGTGACGGTGAACGCCATCGCGCCGAGCCTCACCCTGAGCCCGCGGCTTCGCCCACGCTGGGATCGGATGTCCCCCGAGGACCGCGCCCAGGAGCAGTCGCGCGTGCCGCTTCGCCGGGTGGCGGAGCCCGAGGACCAGGCGCGCGTCATCTGCTTTCTCGCGTCGAGCGACGCCGATTTCGTCACCGGGGTGACGATCGACGTGACGGGCGGTCAGTAGCCGCTCGCCCAGGGACCTCCCGGGCGTTCGGCTGATTTCTCACCGCCCCTGAGATATTTCTTTCCAACGATTGTCTCGGGGCCGTCCTCTATCTGACTGATTTTCCTGGACGAGTCGGATGGCACTGGCCTTGCCTTTCAGGGAGACGGTGACTACCAGTCTGCCGAACTATGCCCGGCCGTCGCTCGAGCGGGCCCAAGACGACCCCGCGTCGAGAGAGTTCCGCCGCCGACTGCGGCTCTACGAGGAGCTCACGATCCGCGGCCTGGTGGCGCTCGTCATCGTCGCGTTCCAGATCGGGTTTCCGATCGAGCCCGCCGTCGTCGCCCGGCGCGTCTCGCTGATCGCGCTCGTCGGGCTCTTCCTCAACGGGCCCTACTTCCTCGCGGCGCAAAGTGGGCGCGCCTACCGCGCCCAGGCCTACGCCCGGATGCTCGTCGACATCCTGCTGCTCAGCATCGGGCTCTACCTGGCCGGCGGCCTCGCGGCGGCCCAGTTCCTCGGGGTCTACTTGATCGTGGCGATCTACGCGGGGATCACGTTCTCCAGCCGGGCCTGCGTCATGGCGACGGCCGCGGCGACCGCGAGCTACGTCACGATCGTCGTGCTGCAGCACGTGGGGATCCTGAGCGCGCCATTCGAGCTGCCGAACGCCGCCATGATCGCCACGTTCAACCTGATCGTGCTCAACCTCGCCGGCTGGCTCACCGCCGTCCTGGCGCGCGCGCTGCGAGCGAGCCGCCGACGCCTCCGCGCGATGTATCAAGAGCTCGAGCGGTTCGTCGAGGCGATCCCGGACGTCATCTACGTGCTCGACCGCGCTGGACACCTGAGCCTCTGGAACCAGAAGCTCGAGAGCGCGACCGGCCGCGGCCCGGAGGACCTGAGGGGCACGCTGCTGATCGACCTGCTGGCTGAAGACGACCGCGAGGCGTTCCGGGCGGCGCTGGCCGCGGGCCTCGAAGACAAGCCATTCGAGGTCGAGGGTCGCTTGCGCGGCGCCGACGGCGCCCTGACGGCCTACCAGTGGACGGGCGCCGCGCTCACAGACGAGCACGGCCGGGTGAGCGGTCTCACCGGCGTGGGCCGGGACGTCACGGAGCGGAAGCGGGCGGACGCCGTTCTGCGCCAGCGCGAGAGCGAGATGCGCCAGCTCCAGAAGATCGAGGCGATCGGGCGTCTCGCGGGCGGCGTCGCGCACGATTTCAACAACGTGCTCACCGTGGTCATTGGACGCTGTCAGCTCCTGCTCGCCCGCTACCGACCCGAGGACCCGGTGTACCAGGACCTCGACCAGATCGAGAGCACCGCCCAGCGCGCCGCGAGCCTGACGCGACAGCTCCTGGCGTTCAGCCGTAACCAGTCGTCGGCCGGGCAGCCGGTCGATCTCAACGCCACTGTCACCAGCGTGAGCGACATGCTCGGCCGCCTGATCGGGGAGAACATCGAGCTCGCGGTCACGCTCGACCCGAGGCTCGACCTCATCGTGGCCGACCCGGGACAGATCGAGCAGGTCATCGTCAACTTCGCGGTCAACGCGCGCGACGCGATGCCGGGGGGCGGCCGCCTCACCATCGCGACCCGCAACATCAGCCTGAACGGGGCGTTCGTTGCCGTTCATCCGGCCGGCACCGGACAGCACGTGCTGCTGGAGGTCCGTGACACGGGCGTCGGCATGGACGAGGAGACGCGCCAGCGCGTCTTCGAGCCCTTCTTCACGACCAAGGCGTCCGGGAAGGGGTGCGGGCTCGGGCTGTCGACGGTGTATGGGATCGTCAAGCAGCACGCCGGGTACGTCACCGTCGAGAGCGAGCCCGGACGGGGAGCGACGTTCAGCGTCTATTTCCCGAGATTGGAAGCGGCGGTCGAAGCGCCCAGGGACGACGCCGGGCGCGGCCCGTGCCCCGGCGGAGAGCAGACGATCCTGGTCGCCGAGGACGAGGCCGCCGTCAGGGAGTTGGTGTGCGAGGTCCTGAGCCGGCTCGGCTACCGCGTCTTGGTCGCCGGTGACGGAGTCGAAGCACTCGCGCTGAGCCAGCGCTTCCGCGACCCGATTCATCTTCTCCTCACCGACGTCATCATGCCCGGGATGGACGGCCGTGAGCTCGCGGAGCGGATGCTGGCTGGGCGCCCGGACACGAAGACGCTCTTCATGTCGGGCTACGCCGAGCCGCCCATCCCCGGTGATGTCCTGCTCGAGAAGCCCGTCACGCCGGATGCGCTCGCGCGGAAGGTCGCGGAGGTCTTGGGCCAGCCGGCTCTCGCCGATTGACCTCTCGGGTCACCGCTCGGCGGTTGACATCCCAGGTCAACCGCTCGGCGGTTGACATCCCAGGTCAACCGCTCGGCGGTTGACATCCCCATCGATTCGCCCATAATCGGCTGCCATGAAATTCTCGACCCAGAATCTCCTGTCGATTCGTGAGTGGCAGTCGCACGCCGAGGTGTATCGGAACGCGGTCGAGGAGTGCCGCCTGGCCGACGAGCTCGGCTTCGACGTCGTGTGGCTGGCCGAGCACCATTTTTCGCCGTACGGCATCTGCCCCTCGCTCGCCCCGCTCGCCGGGGCCATCGCCACCGCGACGCGACGGGTGCGCATCGGCACGGCCGTCGTCATCGCGCCGTTCGAGCACCCGCTGCGGATCGCCGAGGAGTGGGCCGAGATCGACATCCTCTCGGGCGGGCGGCTCGAATTCGGCCTGGGCCGCGGCTATCAGCCGACCGAGTTCCGCGGCCTCGGCGTCTCGATGGAGGGAACCCGCGAGGGCTTCGACGAGAGCCTCGAGATCGTCCGCCGCGCCTGGACCGAAGATCGCCTCACGTTCAGGGGCAAGCACTACACGGTCGAGGACGTGCGCGTCATGCCCAAGCCGATCCAGAAGCCACACCCACCGCTCTGGACGGCCGCCGTCTCACCCGACACCTACACCCTGGCCGCGCGGCGCGGGCTCAAGATCTTGACCTCGCCGTCCTTCACGCCGCTCGACGTCCTCAGGAAGAGCTACGACGCGTACCATGCCGAGTGGCGCGCCGCCCACGGCACCGACCAGGGCGCCGAGATCTGCATCAACAAGATCATCCACGTCGCCGAGACGTCGAGGCAGGCGCGCGAGGACCTGCGGGAGCCCATCGTCTGGTTCTACCGCACGCAGGCCGGCCTGATCTCCGATCCCACCGGCGCGCCGCCCGACCAGTACCGCTTCTACCGTCGCGTACGCGAGAACTTGCTCTCGCTCACGGAAGAGAAAGCACTGGATCAGGCCGCCATCGCTGGCGACCCCGAGGAGGTCGCCGACAAGATCCGCCAGCACCACGAGGCGCTCGGGGTCACCCACTTCATGGGCGCCTTCGCGCGCGGCGGGCTCGCCCACGACAAGGTCGTCCGTTCGATGCGTCTCTTCGCCGAGAAGGTCATCCCGAAGGTCGTCTAGCGGGTGCGGCGCGCCGAACGCTGATAGACTACGTGGCATCCTGGCGAGTTGATCGCCGATCCCGAGAGAGGAGCCCACCATGCCCTACCAGATTGACGTGGAAGACGTCGAATACGTCCGTCACGGGAACACACCGCTGCTGGCGCGCCTCTTCAAGCCGCGCGGCGACGGGCCCTTCCCCATGATCGTCGAGCTCCACGGCGGCGCCTGGTGCCGGGGAGACCGTCTGAACGACACCGTCATGAACGAAGCACTCGCGAAGACCGGCGTGGTGGTGGCGTCGCTCGACTTCCGCATGCCGCCGGTGGCGCCATACCCCGCGTCGATGGTCGACATCAACTACGGGATCCGCTGGGCCAAGACGCAGGCGGCCCGGTGGCACAGCCGCCCGGACATGGTGGGCACGATGGGGAGCTCGAGCGGCGGACACCAGGCCATGCTGAGCGCCATGCGCCCGAAGGACCCGCGCTACTCGGCGCTGCCGCTGCCCGCCGGCTCGCCGGCCGCCGACGTGCGCTGCGTCGTCATGTGCTGGCCGGTCATCGATCCGCTCGGACGCTACCAGTATGCGAAGAAGCTGAAGGAAGGCGGCAAGCCGTACCCGGAGATCGTCGATCGGGTCCTGCCCTGTCACGACCAGTACTGGCAGACCGAAGAGGCCATGGCCGAGGGCAACCCAGTCCGGGCGCTCGAGCGCGGGGAGCGCGTCGAGATGCCGCCGGCGGTCGTCATCCAGGGCACCAAGGACGCCGCGCATCCCCGGCCTCAGCTCGATCGCTTCGTCACGCTCTACCAGAAGGCGGGCGGCCAGGTCGAGGTCGAGCTGCTCGAAGGCGAGTCGGAAGGCTTCATGACCCGTAACCCGAATTCACCGACCGCCCGGCAGGCGATCGAGAAGATCATCGAGTTCGTCCACAAGCAGCTCGGGTAGCAGCAGCCCTAGAGACGCCTCGGGCGGGATGCCGCGCTGCCCGCATCCCGCCCGAGGCGCCGCCGTCCTGCCCCTCGTCGAAGCACGCGTGGCCTCACGATTTCATCCGCTTCGCCGTCCTTGACCATCCGCGAGCATCGCGGATAAGCTCGATCCTCGGCCGCGATCTCAGGATGGAAAGGACACTCCGATGGCCCGATTCGTGACGGTGGCGAAAGCGGACAGCATCCAGCCGGGGCAGTTGGTCAAGGTCGAGATCGACAACTTCCCGGTGGCGGTGGCGAACGTCGGCGGCACGTTCCACGCGTTCGACGACACGTGCACGCACGAAGATTGCTCGCTGGCCGACGGCGAGCTCGTGCGCACGGTGGTGACGTGCCCCTGCCACTTCGCGGAGTTCGACGTGCGCACCGGGGCGGTGCTCGCCCCGCCGGCCACCGTGCCGCTCAAAGTCTATCCCGTCCGTGTCCAGGGCAACGACCTGCAAGTGGAGTTCTGATGCCGACGATCGCGATCGTTGGAGCCAGCCTCACCGGCGCGTCCGCGGCGGCGGCGCTGCGCGAGGAAGGCTACGACGGGCGGGTGGTGCTCCTGGGCGCGGAGCCGCAGCTTCCGTACGATCGCCCGCCGCTCTCCAAGGCGTATCTGCGCGGGGGGATGCCGTTCGAGAAGACACTCCTGCGGCAGCCGGAGTTCTACCGCGAGCGCAACATCGAGACACGGCTCGGGACCACGGTCACGAGCGTCGACGTCGACAAGCGCGCGCTCGAGCTCGAGGGTGGCGAGCGGCTGGAGTTCGACAGCGTGCTCATCGCCACGGGCGGCCGGAACCGGCGGTTCCCGATTCCGGGTCTGGACTTGCCCGGCGTCTACGACCTGCGCACGGTGGCCGACGCCGATCGCATCCGCGATGCGATCGCGCGCGGCGGCCGCGCCGTCGTGGTGGGCATGGGATTCATCGGCGCGGAGGTCGCCGCGTCGATGCGCCAGTGCGGCCTCGAGGTCACCGCGGTCGAGCCGTTCAAGACGCCGCTCTACCGGGCGCTCGGCGAGGAGATCGGTCGGGTAGTCGAGGGGCTCCACCGTGATCATGGCGTCGAGCTGGTTCTCGGCGACGCCGTGGCGGCGTTCGAAGGGGCCGGCCGCGTGGAGCGCGTGGTGACGCAACACGGCCGTCGCATCGAATGCGATCTGGCGGTCTTCGGTCTCGGCATCGAGCCCGCCACCGAGCTGGTCGCGGGCACCGGCGTGAGGATCGACAACGGCATCGTCGTCGACGAGTACTGCCGGACCAACGCGCCGGGCATCTTCGCCGCGGGCGACGTCGCCAATCATCACCACCCCGTGTGCGGGCGACCGATGCGCGTCGAGCACTGGCAGAACGGCGTCAAGCAGGGGGCCGCCGCCGCGCGCAGCATGCTCGGCCGAGGGCAGCCCTACGACGAGGTCCACTGGTTCTGGTCCGATCAGTACGACGCGAACATCCAGTACGCGGGATTCCACGCGGCGTGGGACGCGGTCGTCGTGCGCGGCAGCCTGCCCGAGAGGAAGTTTCTGGCGTTTTATCTGGCCGAGGGCCGTGTCGAGTCGGTCGTCGCGATCAATCAGGGGCGCGATCTGCGACGGACGCTGCCGATCATCAAGGCCCGGGTGGCGGTCGACGCGGCGCGCCTGGCGGACCCCAACGTCGACCTGAGAACGCTCGCCCCGGCGGAGAGGCCCGCATGATCAAGCGCTTTTCGACCCTCTATATCGGACACATCGAGCTGGAGAACTGTGGGCACGCGGGCACGCCGGCCGACGACCGCCGGTATCCGAACGAGCGCGTGATCGAGGCGTTCGACACCACGCTCGAGCTCGCCCAGACGATGGACGAGCTCGGGTACGAGGCCCTGTGGCTGGCCGAGCACCACTTCCAGCACGAAGGCTACGAGTGCATCCCGAACATCCCGCTTCTGGCCGTGCATATCGCCAACCATACGAAGCGACTCAAGATCGGCTGCGGCTTCAACATCATCCCCACATGGCACCCGATCCGGCTGGCCGAGGATTACGCCACCGCGGACATCCTGACCGGCGGCCGCCTGATCTTCGGCGTGGGGCGCGGGTATCACACGCGTGAGGTGGAGAGCTTCGGCAACCCCATGCTCGACGCCGAGGCCAACCGCGAGCTCTTCGAGGAGCAACTGGAAATCATCCTGAAGGCGTTCAACCAGCCGGCCTTCTCCCATCAGGGGAAGTACTACACGATCCCCCCGCCGGTGCCGTACCGCGGCTATCAGCTGAAGGAGATCACGCTGGTGCCGCGGCCCCTGCACCTTCCCGTGGAGATCTGGCAGCCCATCGTGAGCGGCAGCACCCGCGGGCTCGACTTCATGGCGAAGCACGGCATCAAGGGCGTCGTCTCCGCCACCGCCGAGCAGTTCGTCGATCGCTGGTTCCGTGACTTCCAGGCCGTCGCGCGTCGCCACGGCCGCGAGCTCGAGCTCGGCGACGAGCTCATTCTCGGGTTCCGCATGAGCATCGACGACACGCAGGACCTCGCCATCCGCAGAGCGCGGCCGTACTTCGAGGAGCACGCCAAGTTCATGGGACCGCTCGGAATGCTGCGCTACAGCGAAGAGCACGTGAAGGCGGTGGCGGCCCGCCAGCCCCAGTCACCGACCGCCGCCACCATCGAGAACGGCGTGCAGAACCGCACCTGGCTCTGCGGCCCTGCCGAGGAGTACATCACGTATCTCAAGGACGTGGAGCGGCGGTACCCCGGGCTCGAGCACGTCATGGTCTCGTGCCCGCTGGGCACCCCCAAGAAGATCATGAAGGAAAACCTCGTGCGCTTCGCGAGAGAGGTGATGCCGGCGTTCAGGTAGCCGGCGCTATCGCGAAGGGCCGGGCGGCACCTGAACGGTCGGGTCGTACGCCTGGGCGCTCCCGCAGTCACACCAGCTCGGACGGTCATTTGACTGGATTGCCCGACGGAGCTATGGTCCGCGCATCGACCTGACCGGGTCGCCCCCCCTGGGCGTGGGAGCAACGATGCACTTCCGCCCCGCTGCCTTCTGGTTCCCTCGCATGGCTCCCTCGGACTCGCCCACACGTCCCTCGGACCCGCACGCAATGGAGGGAAGGATCATGAGACGGTGCTTCGTGGTGGCCGCGGCCGGAGTGCTGTGCGCTCTGGTCGCAGGAGCTCCAGTCGGAGAAGTCGCCGCCCAGCAAAGGCCGGCGTCAAAGCCGGAGGCGTCGCAAGCGAAACCAGAGGGCGAGATGCGCTGGGCGATCTACGTGACGCTCGCGCCCCAGTGGTTCGATCCGGCCGAGGTCATGGGCCAGATCACGCCGTTCTGGGTGCTCTACGCGATGCACGATGCGCTCGTGAAGCCCATGCCCGGCAATCTCATGACGCCGAGCCTGGCGGAGTCGTGGACGGTGAGCCCCGACCAGCGCGTCTACGAGTTCAAGCTGCGCGAGGGGCTGAAGTTCCACAACGGCGATCCATTCACCGCCGAGGACGTGAAGTTCAGCTTCCATCGCACCAAGGGAGCCAAGATCCTCAAGGAGAAGGTGCGCGAGATCACGATCGTCGATCCCTATCGGGTTCGGTTCCAGCTCAACGAGCCCTTCCCCGATTTCATGGCCTTCTACGGAACGCTGACGACCGGCGCCGGCTGGGTCGTGCCCAAGAAATACGTCGAGAAGGTCGGCGATGAAGGCTTCAAGAAGAACCCGATCGGGCTCGGGCCCTACCGGTTCGTGAGCCACACGCCCGGGGTCGAGCTGGTCATGGAAGCCAACGAGGGATACTGGCGCAAAGTCCCCTCGGTCAAGCGACTCGTCTTCAAGGTCGTCCCGGAGCCCACCACGCGGGCGGCCATGCTGAAGCGGGGAGAAGTCGATGTCGCCTACATGCTCGACGCCCCGCAGGCCCTGGAGCTCCAGAAGGATCCCTCGCTGCGGCTCGCGTTTTCCGGGGGGATCGGCATCGCCGCGATAGATTTCCTCGACATGTGGGACCCCAAGTCGCCGTGGGCTGACAAGCGAGTGCGCCTGGCCGCCAACTACGCGCTCGATCGCCGGGCGATCAGCGAGCTGGAAACGCTCGGGGCCTCGAAGCCCACGGGCAGCATCATCCCCCGCACATTCGAGTTCGCGTTGCCCATCGAGCCGTACCCCTACGATCCCGTGAAGGCGAAGCAGCTGATGGCCGAGGCCGGCTACCCCAACGGGTTCGACGGCGGCGAGCTCCATGTGACCCCCCCGTTTTTTTCGCGGGGCGAAGCGGTCATGAACTATCTCGGGGCCCTGGGAATCAAGTTCCGGATGCGGCCGATGGAGCGCGCCGCTTTCTTCGCGGCGTGGGCGGCGAAGAAGCTGAAGGGCGTGTGCGTCTGCGGCAGCGGGCTGTACGGCAATGCCGCCACGCGCATGTCGGAGATCGTGCCGAGCGACGGAACCTACGCGTACGGCGGCTATCCCGACATCGACGCGCTCTACAAGCAACAGGCCGTGGAGACCGACCGCAAGAAGCGCGAGGCCATGCTGCACCAGATCCAGCAGACCCTGCACGAGCGCGTGAGGTTCGCGCCGATCTTCGAATTCCTCTGGCCGAGCGGCATCGGACCGCGGGTGGAAGAGCCTGCGCTGCTGCTGATCAACCCGTACCCGTGGTCGGCGCCGCTCGAGGAAGTGAGGCTCAAGAGGAAGTAGTAGGAGGAAGAGCGATGACAGCATTGCGGCGTTCGCTCGCCGCTTGCATCCTGCTCGTCGTCGTCGCGTGGACCAGACCCTTTCCGTGTTCTGCTGCCACCGAGGCGCCCGTGGGGCGCTCGGAAGCGCCTGTAGGAGCTGCGGCTCAGGGGTCGATGAGCGAGGAGGCGCGCCGCCCCTAGCTCAAGCCGTACAGGCGCGCGCAGTTGTCCCAGAGGATCTTGCGTTTGGTCGCCTCGCTCACGCCCTCGAGCCCCAGAAACGTGTCGACCGCGCGCGGATAGGCCGAGTCATCGTGCGGCCAGTCGGTGGAGATGACGATGTTGTCGTCGCCCATGGACGGGATCGCGTGGCGCACCACGTCTTCGTCGGGATCGACCGACACCCAGCAGTTGCGGCGGAAGTATTCGCTCGGGCGCATGGTCAGCTTGAACCGCTCGTCGTCGCCGAACTTCTCGACGCGCTCGTCGAGGCTCCACAGCCACCACGGCACCCAGCTGCAGCTCCCCTCGAGGAACGCCGCCTTGAGCCCGGGGAAGCGCTCGAAGACGCCGCCGGTTAGAAGACTGCCGAGCGCCATCATCTGCTCGACCCCATGCGCGACCGCGTGAGCCATCACGAAGTTGTCCATGAAGCGGCGGCCGAGGTGCTCCTGGTAAGCCATCTGGATCCCGTGGAAGGCCACGGGCGCGCCGAGGCTCTCGGCCTCGGACCAGAGCCCGTCGTAGCTCGGGTCGTACCACGCGCGGCCATTCACCGGGTGGTTGGAGAGCACGAGCGCGACCGCCCCAAGCTCGCGCACGCTGCGTCGCGCCTCCTCGACGGCCAGCTTGGGATCGTGCAGCGGCAGGATCGCCGCGGGCTTCAAGCGCGCGCGGTCGGTTCCGCAGAAGTCGGCCAGCCAGTTGTTGAAGGCGCGGCAGACCGCGGCCGAGAGATCAGGCTCGAGCCCGTCGACACCGATCAGATGCGCACCCCGCGTACGAAAAACGATGGCGACATCGATCCCTTCCCGGTCCATGGCCTGGAGCATCGCGCGCGGGTCGTCACCCGGGAGATCCTCGGCCGGGTCCTTGTAACGTCCCGTCGCCAGGTGGCGGGCGCGCGCCTTCTCTCTGCGGATCCGGCCCAGGCGGCGGCGCTCCGGGCGATCGAAGAAGGCGGGGAAGACCTTGCCCTCGAACTGCCAGCCGTTCATGTGCGAGCCGTCGATCGGCGCGAACCGGGGCGCGCGGTCCTTGTAGCGGGGCTCCATGTGCCGGAGCCAGAGGTCGTGCGGCTCGTCCACGTGGATGTCGCTGTCCATGACCTTGAAAGTACCTTTGGCCATTGGGGGCCTCCTGTCTATTGACGCTGGCGGAAGGCAGGCTAGAGCGGCCGGGTCACGTCGTCAAGTGATGTGAGACCGCCGGAATCTGAGCGAGAGGACTTCGGCGTAACGCTTGACCGGCGCCCGGCGCAAGGCCATCATACGACGTGCGTCGCAGCCCTTCCGCTCTGCTCGTCATCCTCGTGGGGCTCCTCCTCGGCCTCGTTCCCGTGGCCTATGCCTCGCCGCCCGACCCGACGTGGATCGGCGGCTATTGGGACGACGACGACTTCGACAACGCGGTCACCTCGATCGTCAGTGCGTGCGCCATTGTAATATCGCCGATCCCGGACGCCGCGCCACAGTGGGCTCGTCTCGCCGGCATCGAGCTCGCGGAACCAGCGTTCATCCGCGAATCGCCTCGACCTGCTGCCTCCCCCCGCGCTCCGCCGTTCGCTTAGCTCGCTGATCCTGACGCTCGCCTAGGGACTGCTGGCCGCGGCGCGGTCAGCATCGCGGGAGGCGTGTCGCTCGCATACGGCTCGCCGCCTCGAGGCTCCCCCAACAGACCCGTGTGCCTGGGGAGAAATGAAAATGTCTGCCATCGACCTCGTATTTCTCGGCCCGGTGATCTTCGCCGCGCTCTACTCGGTGGCCGCGTTCGGGTGCGCGGCCAGATATGGCCGATCGCGTCCGAGTCGTTCGGACTGTTCGCCTCCCGTCACGATCTTGAAGCCGCTCAGAGGCGACGACGGGCAGCTGTACGAAAACCTGGCGAGCTTTTGCCGGCAGGACTATCGGAGCTTCGAGATCGTCTTCGGCGTGCGTGACCGGCACGATCCGGCCATCGTCGTTGTCGAACGGCTGATTCAGGACTTTCCCGACCTCGAGCTCAAGCTCCTGATCGACGACCGGACGATCGGGACGAACCTGAAGGTCAGCAACCTCGCCAATCTCGTCGGGTATGCGAAGCACGACATCCTGATCATCGCCGACAGTGACATGCGCGTCGGGCCCGACTACATCCGCGCGGTCGTGGGTCGGCTCGCGGAACTGCACGTCGGGCTGGTGACGTGTCTGTATCGCGGCGTGGCACCGTCCGGCGTGGCGTCGACGCTCGGAGCCATGTTCATCAACGAATGGTTTTTCCCCGCCGCGCTCGTCGGTACTCATGTCGAGCCGCTGCGGCACGCATTCGGCGCGACGATCGCCTGCCGGCGCGGGACGCTCGGCGCGATCGGTGGCTTCGAAGCAGTGGCGGACTACCTCGCGGACGACTACATGCTCGGCCGGCTCGTCGGCCGCCTGGGGCTGCGCGTCGAGCTCGTCCCGTATCTGGTCGACAACATCATCACGGAGTCGAACGTACGGACCCTCCTCGTCCACGAGCTTCGATGGGCGCGGACGTTTCGGACCCTGCGACCGCTGCCGTACTTCTGCTCGCTCTTCACGTTCGGGATTCCGCTGTCGCTCGTGTGGCTTGGGGTGAGCATGGGCGGTTCCCTCGCCGGCATCGCCACGGCCGCGCACGTGGGCCTCCGGTGCGTCGGGCGCATCGCCATGTCGCGGTCGCTCGACCGGCGCCTCCGCTGGGCCGACACGTGGCTGGTTCCGATTCGTGACGTGCTTTCGTTTCTCGTTGTGATCGTCAGCTTCCTGGGGCGCACCGTGCGATGGAACGATGCGGAGCTACGCGTTCGTCCTGACGGCCGTCTCGAGCGCCGGTCGGACGCCGCCAACCGAGAAGCGCTCGGCCGACCCGCAGTGTCCGCGCCGTTCGTATCCGAATGGGAGGAATCCGCATGAGCGGCGCCTATCTGAGGACGCTGTTCCTGCATCCACCGTCGTACGAGGGCTTCGACGGCGGCGCCGGAGCGCGATATCAGGCGCGGCGCGAGATCCGATCGTTCTGGTACCCGACCTGGCTTGCGCAGCCAGCCGCGCTGGTGCCGGGCTCGCGGCTCCTCGACGCGCCGCCCGATGATGTCACGCTCGACGACGTCCGGTCGATGGCGGCGGACTATGATCTGGCCGTTCTCCACACCAGCACACCCTCATTCGCGCACGACGTGCGGGTGGCCGTGGCGCTCAAGACGGAGAATCCGGCGCTGCGGATCGGGTTCGTGGGCGCGCACGTTGCCGTGAATCCCGAGCGGGCGCTGTCGGCGTCGACGGCGATCGACTTCGTCGCGCGGAGCGAGTTCGACTTCACGATCAAGGAAGTCGCCGAGGGGCGCGAGCTCGGTGCCGTCCTCGGTCTCAGCTTCCGGTCGAATGGCACGATCCGGCACACGCCGGACCGTCCCGTGCTCGAGAACATGGACGCGCTGCCGTTCGTGGTGGACGTTTACAAGCGCGACCTCGTCGTCGAGCACTACGCGATTGGCTACCTGCTGTATCCGTACGTGTCGCTCTACACGGGACGGGGCTGCCGGTCCAAATGCACGTTCTGCCTGTGGCCGCAGACGGTCGGGGGGCATCGATATCGCACGCGCAGCGTCGAGCACGTCGCCGACGAGATCGCGCTCGCCACGCGGTACTTCCCCCAAGTGCGAGAGTACTTCTTCGACGACGACACGCTGACCGATGACCTGCCGCGCGTCGAGGCGCTCGCGCGGCGTCTCGGCAAGCTCGGTGTGACGTGGTCGTGCAACGCCAAGGCCAACGTTCCGTATGACACGCTGAAGGTCATGAAGGACAACGGGCTCCGCCTGCTGCTCGTTGGATACGAGTCCGGCAACCAGAAGATCCTGAACAACGTGAAAAAGGGCATTCGCCTGGACATGGCCCGGCAGTTCACGAAGCACGCGAAGGCGCTCGGCATCAAGATTCATGGCACGTTCATCCTGGGGCTGCCGGGCGAGACCGCGGAGACCATCCCGGAAACCATCCGCTTCGCCTGCGATATCGACCCCGACACGATTCAAGTATCGATCGCCGCACCGTATCCAGGCACCGAGCTCTTCCGGCAGGCGGTCGACAACGGCTGGCTCTCGGGGGAGGCGCTCGTCGACGACCGCGGCACCCAGGTCAGCGCGCTGTCGTATCCGCACCTGCTCAGCACAGAAATCTCGCGTGGCACGGAGGAGTTCTATCGGCGGTTCTACTTCAGGCCGCGGAAGATTTTCGCGATCGCGAAGGAGATGGCCGCGGACCGCCGGGTCATGCGCCGGCGACTCCGCGAGGGGCGGGAGTTCCTGCAGTTCCTGGCGGGGCGCACGAGAGAAGCGCCCGCACACAGCACGGCCGGGGCCGCGAGCGTGCCGGGACGCGCGCCGGATCTGCAAGTGGTCGTTCCGGTGCCACGCCACCCGGCCATGGTGGCCTCGGTGCCCGCCGCGGTGCGCGCCGCGAACGTCGTCGCCACGCTGGAGGGCGCCAGCCGCATCATCGTCTATACCGAGGCCGGCACGTTGCCACCGTCCTACCGACGACTGTTGGCCGGAATCCGCGTGCCGTGGACCGAGAGCGGGTCTGTCACGGCTTCGAAGTCTCTTGCCGATGTGCTCGATCCCGAAGCGCCCGTGCTGGTGATCGCGCCGAACACGGTGCCCGAGCCGCGCGAGGTGCGCGAGCTCGTGCGACGGCGGGCGACGGAGGGGCGGCCGACGACGTGGATGTCGCGAGGCACGCCCGTGGGCGCCTACTATCCGGCCGGCCGGACGCTGCTCAGGCGAGCCGCCCTCGCGTCGGGAGATTTCGCGCATTGGGCCGTGTCCGATTCGGATGCGGTCCGCATGCAGGCCCCGGCGAATAGCTGGAATGACGCGAACGATTCGACGGGCCGTCGAAATGCGGAGCGCCGGCTCTTCAGCTCGCTCCGCCAGCCGAGTGACGGCTACCTGGCACGCTTCGATCGCGCGCTGTCCGTCGCCCTCTCTCGGGTGTTGATCCGCACGCCGGTCACCCCGAACGCGATCACGGCGCTGAGTCTCCTCGTCGGCCTCGGCGGCGCCGCATTCCTTGCGAGCGTGAGCTCATGGAACGCGGTGCTCGGCGCCGCGCTGCTCTGGGTCAGTTGCATTCTCGACGGCTGCGATGGCGAGGTGGCCCGGCTCAAGCTCCTCACGTCCCGCGTCGGCGCTCGCTTCGACATCGCGACGGACAACGTGCTCCATCTCGCGACCTTCATTGCGATCACGGTGCACCTGTACCGGATCCGCCCGGAGATGAGCAGCGCCGCCTCGGGGCTCGTCCTCGTTGTCGGCGCCATGCTGAGCATGACGTCCGTCTCCTGGCTGATCAATCGCTATCCACCGGAGCGCCGGCTCGGATTCAAGCGCGCGTACGAGCGTATCGCGAGCCGTGACTACATCTATCTCGTCTTGGTGCTCGCCGCGTTCGAGCGGCTCGAATGGTTCGCGTGGAGCGCGGCCATCGGCGCGAACTTGTTCTGGATCAGCCTCTGGTGCCGGGTCTGCGCTCAGCGCTCACGATGACGACCAATCAGAAGGTGCTGGTCGCCCTCGGGACACTGGGCCTCGGCATCCTGGTCTGGCGGATCGACGTGAACGCCGTGCGATCCGCGCTGCTGCAGGTGGGATGGGGCATGGCGCTGATCCTCGGGCAGGAGATCGCCGCGCATCTGCTGAACGCGCTGGGGTGGCGCTTCGCGTTCGCGCGTGAGGACGCGGGCTCCTTTCCACTCGGCGAGCTCGTTCGTCTCCGCGTGGCGGGTGATGCGATCAACTACTTGACGCCGACGGCGACGATCGGCGGCGAGGTCGCGCGCGCGGCGATGCTGAGCGATGCGCGCGGCCGCGACATTCGAGCGGTCTCTGTCATCGTCGCGAAGTCGACCCAGACGCTGGCGCAGGCGATCTTCATCACCGCCGGACTGGCCCTCGTCGCGAACGAATGGGTCGCGCTCGCCCCCATGTCGTTGGTGCTGCCGTGGGTGGTCGGCATCGGGTTCGCGATCGCGATCCTGATCGCCTTCCGCGGCTGGTCCCGATGGGCTCGGGTGGCCTCGGTGGTCTGGCAGCGCGTGTGCGGAGCCCGCCTGGTCGAATTCGTGCGCGACCACCCAGGCCGGGTCGCGCTGTCCACGCTGATGTTCGCCCTCGGCTACGCGTGGGGTGCGTTCGAGGCGTACTGGATCTGTCGCTTCCTGCTGATTCGCGTGTCGGTCGTCACCGCGCTGGCCATCGAGGTGCTATCGATCACCGTGGACGGGATCGTGTTCATGGTCCCCGCGAAGATCGGCACCCAGGAGGGCGGCAAGGTCGCCGTCTTTGCCGCGTTGGGACTTCCGCCGACGCTGGGCTTCGCGTTCGGCGTCGTCCGGCACGTCCGCGAGCTGATCTGGTCCGGCGTCGGCGTCCTCCTCTGCTATGCCAAGGTCGGTCGCGCCGGCGTCATCTTCAGGCGCGCGGCGCTCCGCACGAGCTGCAGGCCGACGGGGCTCTGGTGGTGAACGCATTCATGAGCCGAGCGCTGAGCCGCACGGTGCGACTGTGCGTACGGCGCCCACGCCTCGTTCTCGCGCTCGCGCTCGGCTGTGCCGCAGCCTCCGTCCTGGTCACGATGACACGACTCACGTTCGAAGCGTCCGAGCTTCACCTGCTGCCGCCGGGCCAGGCGTATGTGACCCGCTACCGCGAGTACTCGAAAGCCTTCGGCGAGCTCGACGAGATCGTCATCGTGGTACGAGGCCGGACGTTCCAGCAGTCTCGAGCGTTCGCCGCCCGCCTCGCCGGGGACTTGCGCGCCGGGCCCATCGCGTTCAATCACCTGGCCTATCGCGTGGCGCTGGAGGACTTCGATGGGCGAGGGCTGCTCTACCTGCCGGCGCCAGCGCTGAAGGAGCTCCGGGAGCAGATCTACGATCATCAAGACTTCATCGAATCGTTCGTCTCGGCGCCGGGATTGGCGACGCTTCTCGACGGCGTGAATCGTCAGTTTGCTCGCGCCTTCGCCAGCCACTTTCTCGATCTCGGACTCCAGGATAGCGCCACGGCCGGCGACATCCAGTTCCTCACGATGCTCGTCACGCAGATGCGCGAGGCGACCAGTCACCCGGTGCTCTATCGCTCGCCATGGGGCGCGATGCTGGCAGCCGCGGAAGGAGACGAGGACGCCGGCTACTTCCTGTCCGACGACAAGAGTCTCCTCTACATCGTCGCCGATCCGGCCGGTGGCAGCGGCGGGTTCACGAATGATCGGGCCGCCATCGCCGAGATTCGCCGCCAGATCGCGAGCCTGCGCGCCGAGTTTCCCGATGTTCGGGCCGGCGTCACCGGAGGCCCAGCGCTCGCGACCGACGGGATGCGCGTCGCCTTCGACGACAGTCAGCTTGCGACGGTCCTGGCCTTCGCGCTCACGCTTGGGCTCCTGCTGCTCGCGTTTCGGCGTCTTCGAGAACCCCTGATCATGCTGGCGGTGCTCGCGCTGAGCCTGCTGTGGTCGCTCGGACTCGTCACGGTCACGGTCGGGCATCTCACGGTGTTCTCCGTGATGTTCGTCCCGATCGTGATCGGCCTCGGCATCGACTACGGTGTCTACGTGCTCTTCCGGTTTGACGAAGAGCGAGGGCTCGGCGCGAGCGTGGACGACGCGCTCCAGGTGACAGCGGCGCGCACGGGTCAAGGCATCGTGCTGGGCGCTCTCACCGGCGCCGCGACCTTCTACGTGCTGATCGGTACGGATTTCCACGGGGTGCAGGAGCTCGGCTTCATTGCTGGCACGGCGCTCCTGGCGTCGTTCGTGGCCATGGTCACGGTCTTTCCAGCGCTCCTTGCTCTGATCCATCGCCGGCGCAGCGTGACGCCGGGATCGGCCTCGAACCAGGACGTCTCGCCCTCGCCCGCCGCCGTGCCGTTCGTCGAGCGTCTCACGCGGCATCCGGTTGCCGTGCTCGTCGGCGCCGGCGCCCTGACCGCGTTCTCGCTCTGGTCAGTGCGCATGGTCGAATTCGACTACAACCTGCTCGATCTCCAGGCCCGTGGTACGGAGTCGGTGGTCTGGGAGCGGCAGATCATGAACGCACACGGCCGTTCGAGCTATTCAGCGTTGTCGACGGCGACATCGCTGGCCGAGCTCGAGCGGAAGCGCGATGGGTTCGAACGGCTGCCGTCGGTGGCGAGCGTCGACACGGCGCTGCTGTTCATCCCTGACGACCAGGTCGCCAAAGCAAAGATCGTCGGCGATGTCAGGCCGCTGATCGCACCGCTCTGGATCGGCCCGACGCCTCCGGTTGACGTCAGTCGTGTCACGAGCGCGCTGGAGGCGCTCCGGCGGCGCATCGATGTCGCCGTGACCGAAGCGGGCGCCGACGGGGCCAGTATCGAGCTGCGGGTGCTCCAGAGCGGGCTCGCCGATCTCCTTCGGGTAGTCCGAGGCGCCGAGCCCGCGCAGACCGAGACGGGGTTGACGCGCTACCAGACCGACCTCGTTCGAGACTTCACGGACAAGCTGCTCTTTCTTCAGCGCAACGTGGACCCGCGACTCGTCACGGTCGCCGACATCCCGGCCGAGGTGCGCAGAAAGTTCATCAGTGACCCAGGACGGTTCCTGCTTCAGATCCATCCGAAGGTCGACATCTGGGAGCGTGAAGGCGCGGTCCAGTTCGTGAACGAGCTGCGGCTCGTGGACGCGGACGTCACCGGCACGCCGATCATCGCCTACGAGTCCATCCGCCGGATGGAAGACGCCTACCGGCGCGGCGGGGCGTACGCGTTCATCGTCGTCGGTCTCATCATCGCGTTCATGATCCGACGGCTTCGCGAGACCATGCTCGCGTTGACGCCGCTGGCGCTCGGGACGCTGTGGGCACTCGGCCTCATGCCGCTCTTCGGGCTCAAGCTGAACCTCGCGAACGTCTGGGGCGTTCCGCTGATCATCGGGGCTTCGGCCGAGTACGGATTGAACGTCATCACGCGTGCCATCGAGGCGCGAGCGCGTGGCGGCCCCCGTTTCGCCCGGAGCACCATCATGGCGGTGGCCTTCAACGGCCTCACCACGATCACCGGATTCGGCACGCTGATGCTGGCACATCACCGCGGTATGTGGAGTCTCGGGCTCCTGCTCACGCTCGGGAGCGTCACGAGCCTCATCGCCTCGATCGTCGTCTTGCCGGTCCTCGTTCGCCTCGTCGATCCTGCCCCGGACCCACGGACGACGTCGCCCAGGCCTCGCCGAGGCAGAGCCTCCGCGTTCATCCGGTTGGCGTGACGACGTGCTGGGTGCGGGGCTGGAGATCGGCGCTCCTTGGAGCGGCGGGCGGACTGATGGTCCTCACCGCGCTCGTCGTTGTCCTTGGCCCGGCGCTCGGCGTCATTCCGATCACGCTGCTTCAGCTGGTCATCGGGCTCCTGCTCTTGCTCTTCGGCATGAATTGGCTACGGAAGGCCGTGCTGCGAGCGGCCGGCATCATTCCGCTTCACGACGAGGGCGAAATCTTCCGGAGCGCGACGGCGACTCTACGCCCGCACGAGCGCCAGGCCATTCGGTGGGACACCATCGCGATCGTGACCACTTTCAAGGCTGTGGTGCTCGAGGGGCTCGAGATTGTGTTCATCGTGCTGGCGGTTGGAACCGCCGCCCACATGATGGTTCCGGCCAGCCTGCCGGCCGCGGCGGCGGGCCTCGTGGTCGCGGTTGCCGGTGTGGCCCTGCGCCGACCGCTCGCGCGGGTGCCCGAGAACCACGCTGAAGCTCGCGGTCGGAGTCCTGATCGGAAGCTTCGGGACGTTCTGGGTGGGCGAGGGGCTCGGCGTCCACTGGCCTGGTGCGGATATCTCGATCCTCGGGCCGGCCGCCGGCTTCCTGGTCGTCTCACTGCTCATTATTCGGATCGTGCAACGAACGAGCGCGGAACGGTCCCGCCCGGCCCCTGGGCGAGTGCATGCGTCAACGGGAGGCCGGTCATGATAATGCTCGCGTGAAGGGGCCGTGGAGGAGGCCTGAGGCGCCCTACATCTTCTTCAGCACCTCGATCCGATCCGCCGTCGCCGGGTGCGTGGCGAAGAAACCACCGCCGCTGGCGCCTTCGTTCTCCGTGAGCCACTGGAGCGTGTTGACCATGACGTCCTTGGAGTAGCCGGCCCGCTGGAGGATCGTGACGCCGTGGCGATCGGCCTGATATTCCTCGTTGCGGCTGTAGTTGCGCGCGACGAGGGCGCCGGCGATCGGCGTGATGTTGCCGCTGCCCGGAATGATCTGGTCGAGCAGGATCATCCCGATCTGCAGCCCGGTGCCGAGCCTCTGGGCCTTCGCGACGTGGCCGAGGTCGTCGTGGGCCAGCTCGTGGGCGAGCACGCCTCGCAGCTGGTCGTCGTTCGCCTTCTGCAGCAGAGCGGTCGTCACGTAGAACTCGCCGTTCCCCGCGCTGGCCGCGTTGATGTGCGGATCGTCCATGATTCCGATCTTGATCTCACCGGAAGAGCGCGGGTTGTTCATCTTGGCCACGAGCGGGATCATGACGCGCTGGAGCCGCTCGACTACCGCCGGATCCACCTTCTTGCTGGACGGCGTGGGGTTGCCGGCGGTCGGCTGCGGCTGCGGTTGTCGGCTCTCAGTCGGACCCGCCGATTGCACCGCGCACCCGGCGGCGAGCACCATGAGCACGAGAGTCTTGAAGACTTTCATATGGATCTCCTCACGATCGATGTCCATTCATGCGTGTGGGCGCTCACACCAGCTCGCGGATGCGGTCGGCGAGCACGGTGAGCGCGATCTTTTGACTGTTGGGCTCGCCCCGCAGGAGTGACCGGGCGAACTTCGCGGCCTGGTCCAGCGTGACCCTGGCCGGCAGCGGGGGCTCGGACGGATCGACCACGCCCTGCACGACCACCGGGCCCGGCGTGGCCAGCGCTTCCTCGAGCATGCGTCCGCAGTCGGCCGGGTTCTCGATGGTGAACCCGGCGGCGCCACACGACCGGGCAAACAGCGCGAAGTCGATGGGCTGCAGCTCACACCCGTATTCGGGATTGCCGAGGAAGACGATCTGCTCCCACTTGATCTGTCCGAGCGTGTTGTTCTTGGCGATCACGATCTTGACCGGAAGTTGGTACTTCACGCAGGTCGCGAGCTCGGCCATGAGCATCGAGAAGCCGCCGTCGCCGACGAAGGCGACGACCTGGCGCTCGGGATAGGCCGCCTGCGCGGCGATCGCGTAGGGGAGCCCGGCCGCCATGGTGGCGAGATTCCCCGAGAGCGAGTGCATCTGCCCGCGTCGTACCGGGATGTTGCGGGCCCACCAGGTGGCGATCGTGCCGCTGTCGCAGGCGACGATGGCGTCGCTGCGGAGCCGCCGTCCGAGCTCCCGGGCCAGCACTTGCGGCTTCATCGGCGTGTCCGCGCGGGTCGCGCGATCTTCCATCAGCGCGTGCCAGCCCTTCATCCCCTCCTGTGCCGTCTCCAGAAAGCCGCGATCGGCCTTCCGACCGAGCAAGGGCAGCAGCGCCTGCAGCGTGCGGGCGCTGTCCCCGACCAGCCCGACCTCGACCGGATAGCGAAGCCCGATCCGCATCGGATCGAGCTCGATGTGCACGCCCCGCGCTTGACCCGGCTTGGGCAGGAACTCGATGTATGGAAAGGACGTGCCCACCATGAGCAGGGTGTCGCACGCTTCCAGCGCGTCCTGAGAGGGCCGCGTGCCGAGGAGCCCGATCGCGCCCGTGGTGTAGGGGCTGTCGTCCGGGACGGCGGCCTTGCCCAGCAGCGCCTTGACGATGGGCGCGGCGAGCCGATCGGCGGTCTGCTCGAGCTCGTCGGTCGCATGCAGGGCGCCGCGTCCGGCGAGGATCGCGACCTTTTTGCCCGCGTTCAGCACCTCGGCGGCCCGCGCCAGCTCGTCCTCGGCGGGAAGCCGCGCGCTGTGCGCGTACACGTCGGACGTGTGGTGCTTGACGTTCCGCTTCGACCGCTGGGCGCCCGCCTCCATCTCCTGGATGTCGACCGGGAACGTGATGTGAGCGACGCCGCGGTAGGCGAGCGCCGTCCGGCATGCGAGATGGGCGACGTTCTCGACGTGCGAGGGTCCCATGATGCGCTCGTTGTATTTCGCGACGTCCATGAAGAGTCGGTCGAGCGCCACGTCCTGCTGGGTGTGCGTGCCGATGAGGTCGTGGTAGGCCATGCCCGTGATGGCGAGGACGGGTTGCCCGTCGAGGGCGGCGTCGTAGAGGCCGTTCAGGAGATGGATCCCGCCGGGTCCGGAGGTCGCGAGGCACACCCCGAGCTTGCCGGTGAACTTGGCGTACCCGCAGGCCATCAGCGCCGCGGCTTCCTCGTGCCGCACCTGGATGAAGCGCACCTGCTCGCGCCGCTTGCGCAGGGCCTCCATGAGGCCGTTGATGCCGTCACCCGGGAGGCCGAACACCACGTCGACGCCCCAGTCCTGGATCGTCTCGATCAGAACATCAGCCGCGGTGAGTGCCATCGCGCGATCCCTTCTGCGCCCTCGTCGTGGACGCGCCTGGAGACTCGTCCCGCAAGTCACGTGCCGATTCTCGCGGATTCCCAGAAGGGGCAGAAGGGATGCGCGGAAGAGTCAGAAAATACGAAGGCCATGGCGGCGGCGATGATCCGTACGCGAGCGAGAAGAACGTTTTACACGGTAAGAATTCGTCGACGCGTACGTAAGAAGTCGCCGCGAGGAACTCCTCGCTCGGTGATGTCACCGCGTTCTTTCGGCCGTTTCGCACGACACACATTGGCTGGCATGTGGGTTGCTCTGCGAGAGGAGTGAGATTCCAACGAAAAGGAGAACACTGCGATGAAGCTCAGAACCACAATGGCCGGCGTCACCGCCAGTCTGCTGCTCGCGGGCCTCGCCCTCGCGCAGAATCCCGTTACGCCGAATCCCTCGGCGCCGCCGGCCGGGCCGCTGCCCGTGACCGCCGCGCCGGACGCCGCGATGGACCGCCACACCATGCAGGGCGAAGTCACCAGCGTGAACCCGGAGAAGGGGCGGCTCCTCGTCAAGACGCCCGAGGGCCGGATGATGCTGCACTTCCCGTCCTCAGCGCTTCAAAACGTGAAGAAGGGCGACAGCGTGACGCTCGAGCTCGCGCTGAAGGACAACGGGCCGGCTCCGAAGACGAAGTAGGGAGGAAACCGATGGAAGCCTACAAGTGCGATCACTGCGGCAAGAAGTTCGCCTCGGAAGACGAGTTGCGCAAGCACGAGCAGGAGTGCGTGCCCGCCCGCGTGAAGTAGCGCGGTCGGTAACGTCCGAGGGCACCGGGGACCGTGGGGCACGGCGCCCTGCCGGGCCGAGGCGCGACTAAGACCAAGGAGGCCGAGAATGCTCAGTACTGCCGGTGAGCTCAAAGGAGTCACGATCCACGCGACCGACGGCGACATCGGCGGCGTGCACGACCTCTACTTCGACGATACGTCGTGGACGGTGCGCTATCTCGTCGTCGACACCGGCACGTGGCTCCCCGGCCGGCGGGTGCTAATCTCGCCCTTCGCGTTCCGCGCGGTCCCCGGTGCCGCTCGACTGCGGACAACGCTGACGAAGGAGCAGATCGAGAACAGCCCGTCGATCGACACCGATCGGCCCGTCAACCGGCAGCGCGAGATCGAGTACTCCGGGTACTACGGTTATCCCTACTATTGGATCGGGCCCTACCGATGGGGCGACCTCGCGTACCCGGGCATGCCCATCCCCGCGTCGCAGCCGAGCCGGGTCGAGGAGGAGATGCTCGCTCGCGAGCGCCTGAGCGTGAACCCGAATCTGCGGAGCGCGCGCGACGTGATGGGCTACTACATCCAGGCGACCGACGGCGACCTCGGCCACGTGGAAGACTTCCTCGTCGACGAGGCCACGTGGGCGATCCGCTACATGATCGTGGACACGCGGAACTGGTTGCCGGGCCGCAAGGTGCTGGTCTCGCCGGAATGGATCCAGCGTGTGAGCTGGAAGGAATCTAAGGTCTACGTGGACCTGTCACAGAGACATATCGAGGCTGCTCCCGAGTTCGATCCGACTCTGCCGCTGGAGCGCGAGCACGAGGAGCGGCTGTATGACCACCTCGGCCGCCCGAAATACTGGGAACGGGAGCCGAGGCGGAAGGCATGAGGAAAGGACGATGAAAGTGAGCCGGATCGAGGTCGATGAGGTCGTGAGCGAAGAGATCGAGGGGCTCTCGCCCTGGTACCTGTCCTGGAGTGGGGTCTGGGTCGGCGCGCTGTCGGCCGTCGCGCTGCTGCTCGTGTTCGGCCTGACCGGAATTGCGGTCGGTGCGCACCAGCTCGGCCGCCGAATCGGGAGCTGGCACGAGTTCCACCTGGTCACGTTGGCGTTCAGCGTGTTCGGTTCCTTCCTGTCGTTCGTCCTCGGAGGCTGGGTCGCGGCACGAATCGCCGGCATCCGGCGCGCTGAGCCCGCCATGCTCCACGGGGCCATCGTCTGGCTCGTGGCGATCCCGGGCCTCCTGTTCCTCGCCGCGCTGGGCGCCGGCGGCTATTTCGGAACCTGGTACACCGGCCTTGCCGCGCCGCCGGCATGGGCGCCGCAAGCGACGCCCATCGAGAGCCCTGGCGCCGCGCTGGCGGCGCGCAACGGGGCGCTCGGGGCGCTCACGGCGCTGCTGCTCGGTCTCGTCGGGGGTGTCGTCGGAGGCTGGATGGGCTCCGGCGAGCGCATGACATTGGGCTACGTAAAGCGACCGTACGGCCACGACGGCCGTGCGTGGGGAGAGACGCGATGATCTACATCTTGCTCTGGCTGCTCGGGGCTCCGCTGACCCTGATCTTGATCCTGTTCTTGCTCGGCATCGGGCGGTAGTGACCGACGCGTAGCAAACCGCCGGCCAACGGCCCGGCCGCCGGCCGGCGGGTCCTTCCCACCCCAAGGCCTCTTCCCAGAGCGGCTTTACTCCGCTCGCCGGCTGAGCGAGGATGACGTCCATCCCATGTACGGCTGGCGAACGCGGATCGGCGTGCTCGTGCCGCCCGGGAATCCCACGGTCGAGCCCGAGCTCTACCGGATGGCGCCGCTCGGTGTGTCGATTCACTTTGCTCGCCTCGACTCGTCAGCGTCCCCGAGCGCACCGGGTGCTCACGCTGGGATGGAAGACCGGACGCGCGCCTACGTCGACTCCCTTCCCGGTCCGGCCAGGACCCTCGCCGCCGTGAACCCGGCGGTCGTGGTGCTCGCGTTCACCGCCGCGAGCTACGCGAACGGGTTCGCCCACGAGCAGGCCCTGGCCGATCGGATCGCGTCGCTCACGGGCACCCCGCGATCACCGCGGCGCAGGCGATCCTGGCCGCGCTCGAGCACCTCGGCGTCAAGAAGCTGGCCCTCGGTACCCCGTATCCCGAGGCCATCAGCGCGCTGGGCAAGGCGTACTGGGAGGCCGCGGGGCTGGAAGTCGTCGGCTATCGGCGGTTGGCCAGCGTCGAGAACATCTACGACGAGAGCGAGGAGCGTGCCTACCGCCTGGCGCGCGAAGCCGACGTGCCGCGGGCCGACGCCGTCCTGCTGAGCGGGACCGGCCTTCCGACCGTCGGGATTCTCGAGCTGCTCGAGCGAGACCTCGGTAAGCCCGTCATCTCGTCGAATCAGGCGTCGCTCTGGCGGGCGCTCCGGCTGGCCGGCGTTCGTGAGCCGATCACGGGATTCGGCCGGTTGCCGACGACGTAGAGCTTCGAGGCCGACCGAGCACTCGCGCGCTCGCCGCCGGGGAGGAGCGCCGTGTCACATCGTCGGCTCGGCCCGTAGCGCCCGCAGACGCATGACATCGACCGCGAGCGGCCGTCCGGCGATCAGGCTCCGTGCGAGCGCGGCGATCCTCGCGGCTGGGCCGCGCCGGCGCTCCGGCGGCATCACGACGAGGTCGGCGCCGAAACACTCCGCCTCCCGGCCGATCTCGACGGAGCGATCGCCGAAGATCACGCTCGTCTCGACCGGGACGCCGTCGAGGTTGATCACCGCCATCCGGCGAAGCTCATCGGTGGCGCGCCGCTCGAGCCGCTCGATCTGCCGTTCGGTCGAGACGATCACACGATCGAGGCGGTCGCGCATCGGTGTGGGGACCGGGATCACGCTGAGCAAGCGGACGCTGCCGCCGCTCTCACGTGCGATGACCCGCACGAGGCTCAGGACAAACTCCATCTCGTGCGTTCGGTCTACCGGGACAAGGATTCGCTTCGCCATCAGTTCTCCGTCGTCATGAGAGATCCCAGCCGGGTGGCTGTGAATGTTCTGGCTCGCTCCATCTCGACCGCGTCCACCTGCGCTTCGGCGATCCGGATCGCGAGGCGGGCGCACTGTAGCGCAACGGCGCGATCGCCGAGGGCGTGGAAGGCTTCCGCGATCCGGAGCACTCCGTCGACCGAGCCGTCCCGTTGCGCGCGAAGCAGTGCGGTCAGATACGCCTGCCGCGCATTGGGACGAGCTCCCATCCGCGCCTCGGCGGCCTGGCCGACCCTGACCACCGCGTCGCCGACGCTCAGCATGGCTTCCCAGCTGCCGGCCGCCAGGGCGGCGCCGTACGCGTCGTGCCAGGCCCGTACCGCGGCGCTGATGTCAGCGCGGGCGAGCGCCTCGTCCACGACGGCGACGTGAGCGACCCACGCCGTGTCCCGCGTCGCCCACATCGCTCGACGCTCTGACTGCCGGGTCCGCGCGTCGGCTCCGGGGCTCGCCGGTCGAGACGGCGGCAGCGTGAGCTCGAGAACACTGCCAGTGACGAGTAGACCCGCGACTGTCAAGCTTGCGACTCGTTGGCGCATCGTCATCCCGAACGGTCCCTCCTCATCGGCGCTCGCTCCTCGAAAAAGACAGCGCCGCTGCGAGCTTCGCAACGGCGCTGTTGCGGCCTGTGCTCAGGCCCGTCTGGACTACTGCAGTGACCGTGCCAATCGTGCCGCGATGCGGCACGACCGATTTTTCTGGCCCCGCTGAGACTTACGGTTCGCTCTGATCACTCGAGATCGAGTCCGGGCCGCTCGCGCCGCTCAAACATTCACCGGCGGTGCCTTCTTCTTCAGCGCCTCCGGAAACTCTTCACGGTGTCCGGAGGCTCTCAAGGATTACTCGGGAACCGTGACGCGCAGGATCGCGTACGTAGATGCGTGTGAGCGCGGCGGAGGTATCATCGCTCAGTTTGCCGAGAAGAGACGCCATGCTCCGAGAGCGGATCGTGTTCGTGCTGGCCGGGATCATCCTCTCGTCCGGCTCGCTGGATGGGCCGTCGCCGTTGATTGCCGGCGCCCAGGGCATCTCACCGAGTCGGGCGCCGAGTGATCTGCTTCTGGTTCTCGGTGAGGGCGTCGTAGGAGACCCGACGGCCGCGTCGTCACTGAGCGACCCGGCCAGGGTCGCGCGGTGGGAGGCTGGCGAATGGCGCTACCGGATCACGGCCGGCGCGCGTCGCGGTCAGATGGAGCTCGAGAGTCTGGCACCGATCGGCCTGACGACTCGAGGCGAGACCTGGAAGAGGACGATCGGCCAAGAGTCTACGCTGTACCTGCGTTGGACCGACGAAGGTAGTCTCGTCCTGCCCAGTCAGGTCACGCATGCGTATGAGGCGCTGGTGCACTTCGACCCGCCGTTGAGCTACTTGATCGTGGGTCTCGGGCCTGGGGAGAGCCGGGTGTTCGACGGCCGGATGGACGTGTACAGCTCGAACAATCCGGCGATGAAGTGGTACACCGGCCGCATCCGAGCGACGACCGTGTACGCCGGCGTGTATCGGGTCACCACGCCCGCCGGCGCCTTCAGCGCCGTCCTCATCAGGACTGACTATCAGATCGACATCCTGGCGGTCGTCACGGTCAGGGACACGCTGTACACGTTCTACGCCGATGGCGTCGGCAAGGTCGCCGAGGCCGAGCACAGACGGATCTCGGCCATGGGGCTGTTCAGCACCGACACGAAGGTCGGCAAGGTCCTCGTGTCGTTCACACCGGTGAGTGTCCCCAAGCGCGTCGAGGCACCCTAGGCACCCGACGGAGGGCGCGATGGAATTCGGGCTGTTCTTCCTGATGCAGCGGGACGAGGCGTGGAGCGAGCAGGCCGTGTACGACTCGGGCCTCGAGCAGATGCTCGCCGCAGAGTCGCTCGGCTATTCGTCGGTGTGGATCGCCGAGCACCACTTCAACGACTACGGCCTCTGCCCGGCCCCGCCCGTGCTGGCCGCGTTCGTCGCCGCCCGCACCACCACCCTGCGCCTCGGCATGGGCGTGAGCCTGCTGCCCCTGCACCATCCCGTGGACCTGGCCGAGGAGCTCGCCGTCCTGGACGTGGTGAGCGGCGGGCGCCTCGACGTGGGTATCGGCCGTGGTGGCACCCTGCAGGACTACCAGACCTTCCAGTCCGACCGCGCCGACAGCCGCGAACGCGTCGAGGAGGGCATTGCCCTCATGCGCCGGGCCTGGAGCGGCGCGCCCTTCGACTTCCAGGGCCGGTTCCACTCCGCCGAGCGGCTGCACGTGCGCCCGAGCCCCGCGCAGCAACCGCATCCGCCGCTCTTCATCGCCGCCAACAGCGAGGAGAGCGTGGTCTCGGCGGCGCGCCTGGGCCTGCCCACCTTGTCGTCGTTCTTCGTGCCGATCGCGGAGCTGCAGCGACGACACACGCTCTATCGTGAGACCGCGCTCGCCGTCGGACGCTCGGAGTCGGCGGTCGCCACGCTCGAGCGCCAGGCCTGGGGCATGCGCGTCGTGCACATCGCGCCGCATCACGACGAAGCGCTGCGGGCGACGGAGGCGCCGTTCATGGGCTATCAACGGCGCATGTCGGTCCTGCGCTCCGACGCCACGGGCGGCTCGGTGCCGAGCTCGTTCGACCGATCGCTCCTGCGCCTGCGCGCCTTCTCGGACTACCTGGCCGACGGCTGGGCGCTGATCGGCACGCCGAGCGAGGTCCGAGACAACCTCAGCCGGTATGTCGACGCCACCGGTTACGAGCGCGTGCTGCTGCTCATGGCACTCCCGGGGCTCGCGAGCAATCTGGCGTTGCGGTCGATGCGGCTCTTCGCGGAGGAGGTGGCGCCGGCGATGGCGACGCCTTCACCAGCTCGATGAAGCAGGGGGCTCGACGTCGCCGCCGCGCGCGCCGAATGGCTCCGGCAATCCGTGTCAGAGCTTCGCGCCCTCGCGGTCGAGCCGGCGCAGGATGCGGCTGACGTACTGACGGGTCTGCCGATACGGTGGGACTCCGCCGTAGCGGACCACGGCTTGCTCTCCGGCGTTGTAGGCAGCCAGGGCGAGCGGCAGATTGTTGTCGAAGCGGTCCATCAGGCTGCGAAGGTGGCGGACGCCCCCCTCGATGTTTTCTCGCGGATCGAACGGATCGCCCACGCGAAGGATCGCGGCGGTTTCGGGCATGAGCTGCATGAGCCCCTGGGCGCCCCGGGGGGAGATGGCGCGCGGGTTGTACTGGGACTCCGCCTCGATCACCGCGGCGATGAGGTCCTTCGACAGACCGTATCGAATCGCCATGTCCGCGATGTGGGAATCGATCTTCACGCTGACCGAGGTGCTCTCGGGCCTTTCCTCGACACCGGCCGGTGTCGGTGCGTCGCCGACGGGCGAGCCCTCGTGCACTCCCGTGATCGACGACGTGACGTAGCCCGCGATCATCGTCAGAACGAGAACGCCCAAGCCCAGCAGGTGCCGACGGATCATTGTTTGAGCTCCCGGGTTGATACGGAGCCGTCGGTCACGGCCCGTTGAACCCTCATTCGCCTCACGAGCTCGTAGAGCGCGCTCTTGCCGCCTCGATAGCCGCGGACGCGGAGGCGTCGCAGGATTTCGGCGCTCGTGAGATCGGGCTGCTCGCGGAGCCAGAGCGCCAGTCGAGCCTCGTACTGCTGTCCCAGCAGGGACGGGCGCCCGACGCCACGCCCTTCCAAGGTCGATTCATGGTCCCCAGCTGGAGTCGCTCGACCCGTGCCGTCCATGTCCGGCTAAAGGGGCAAATACCGTGCCCCACCGAGAATGCCCCTTAGGATTAGCTACTTAAGCTGGAGCTGGTCAGGATATTACCTGGCAAGCGAGTCGCCGAATCGGTGAGTCCCGGCCATGGGAGACCACACGCTTTGGTCAGAAAGTGTACGGCGACCGGAGCCGCGGATTGGCCGCCCACAGGGCTCCAGACAGGCATAAAAGGTGTTACTTCTGCTTCGCGGATGCCGCGCTCCCGGAAGATCGTGGCGCCCAGAAACGGCGCCGCCTGCGGCGGGACGTTTTCATCCAGCCTGGCCGCGCGAGGATCTCTGTGAAAGGGGCCAAGTTGCGCTGGAAGCTCACGAAGTTTAGGCCCACGGTTGGGATTGGCGCGATGCATGACCAGTATGATTGATCGGATCCTCGTAACGCCTGATCCAAAAGGACGCTCCGGGCCCAGGGCTGTCCTCGGGGCCGAGCGGAAGCCATGCCAGCGGAAGTCCCGATGGCGGCATTCTGAACTCCAACTCGTGATCATCGAAGAGATGAGCAGGCAGACCGAAGGCGTCTCTGACCTTCCGAAGGTAGGCGGCCCCGATCTTGACAAGGCTATCGGGGTTCTCGTCCGGCCACTGGTCGACGTACGGGTTGGTGGGGTGCCGAAGCGTGATAGCCCGGCCCTCGTCCGATACGACTTCCGTCCAAACGGCGCCGTGATCGAGATCCCACTCGTCTGAGGCCGGCACGTCATCCCCCAAGTGTGGGTTGCGAGACCGATTCATGCGGCTTCGGCACAGCCTCGAGGCGGCTCGCCGAAGGGCTTCGAGCGGATTATGTCACTATCGTTCCGGCCTCGGCAAAGGACCCTCCGAGCAACTCCCGGATCTCCAGGCCACGAGGAGGCTCGGTCCATGCCTCATGCGATGAAAAGCGCCAGAGAAGGCCTGTAAGCCGGGTTCTGTTCCGTCGTCGAGTTCTCTCACGGTTTCTGAGAGGAGTACCGCTGTTGAAGTGCCCGGCTCGCCGACGCCTGTCCCTCACGATGAGCGGGTGTGAGCGAATACGTCGGCAAGGTGTTGAGCCGTCGCGGCCGGCAGGCGGTCCGCGTGCACGGCGGCGCTGAAGCTCTCCAGCACCGGCTGCCACTCGCCGGCCTCGGAGAGCGAGGCGGGCGCAGGCATTGCGAGCGTGTAGGGTTCGCCCTGCGCGCCCTGAGGCTCCGGCTGTTGCTGCGGCTGAGGCTCCAGAGCCGGTGCCTGTTGCTGCTGCTCGGCGCTCTCTGGCTCGGCGCCAGCGGCGGTGCTCCAAGTAGAAGGTCGAGGGCTGAGCGCAGGGTCACGGCCGCGAGTCTAGCCCGAAACTCGGGCGGGTGATTGGGCTCCGTGCTACTGTTCATGTGCCTGCACCTTGGCCTTATGGGTTGACGCTTCCCGGCGTCGGGACCCCGGTGAATCTGGCAGTTCCGCTACCGTACTCGTAGAGGCCACCGATGGACGACCAAGAAGCCCTCCGTCTTCTCATCAGGCGCAAACTGCGGGACGGGCGCCTACCGCATAGCGACATCGGGCGATTTCGGGGTGGTCCAGGCAACGGGGAGACGTGCGACGCCTGCGGATGGACTGTCACAAAGGTGCAGTTTGTGATGGAGGAGGGCGTCAACACCAGGAAGGCTGGCGACGCCATGCCCATGCGGTTGCACGTCCCGTGTTATCAGATCTGGACTAACGAGGTGTACCTCGCCCGTCGGGTGCCGACGCCACACCTCCGGCTGATCGCTGAGCCGCACGTCACCCAGACGCGGTCGCCGTCGACATCGCCGTCAAGGTCGCGCAGCGACAGTGCTCCGGGTAGAACGCGACGGAGGAGACCACATGAACGCGGAGACTGAAACAGCGATCCAGAACTTGAGCAAAGCCTTCGCGGACACCGCCGACCTTATGTCGACCATGAAGCGGATCGCGAACTCGCTCGTAAACATCGAACTGCATCTGCAGGCCATGAGGCCAATGAACGTGCAAACGATCCGAGGTCCTACCCGCTGACACGCCCCCGGGCGCGCCACAGAGGACACGATGAACCACTGGCGCGGCGCGGGCCGAAGAGGAAGTGATGATCTGTGTGCAGATCGCTTTGGCCCTGAGCGTCCTCGGTACGGTCGGGGTTGGAGTGATCCTTCGATGGGCATGGTGACTCTACGGCAGCCAGGCTAACCACCTCGCGTTGGAGGTCGGTCTGACATAGACTCCCGGAACAGCCATCACGAGCGCGTGGGCGGCGCCCCATCGCGCGACGCACGCGAGCGGGACCGAGCAGAATCAGCAGGGGCAGTAACTCTTCGCTCGTAGGCTCACTTTTTCGGCCGCGCGCCGGCCACCAGGGTCTAGCCTCTCAGCGCCTCCCTTGCCGCCTTGATCCGTTCCCCGTGGTTGCGGAGAACGAGGCGCGCCTGCCGCTTCGATTCAACTCTACGCTCGCTGAGTGGGCGCCCCTGGAATCGCTCGGACTCCGTCATCGGCGTGTCCAGGACATTCTCCAGAGCCGCTGCTAGAGCGGCGATGGTGGCATCGCGAGGATCAGTTCGTGTAGTCATCCCTTCAGCGCCTCCCTCGCGTGATCAGCGTCAGGGCTTCGTGCTCTTCGCTCAGCGCGTCCGCACCGTATAGTCCGCCCACCGCGCACACTGGCCGCGTCGCGTAGTGCTCGCGACCATCGGCTTCAACGCGGTAAACCCGGCACTCGATCCCGTGCTCGCACAGGCAGCCGTCGTAGTGGCCCATCGGCATGAAGCACTCGCCGGTGTTGATCACGAAGAACCGCCTCTTGTCAGTGAGTGGCGTCGCGGACATCCTTACCTTCCACCCGATCGAGATACGCGGCGTTTATTCGACTCAGCGGCAAGCCGTAGGTACTCATTCGCCCTCCCGGTTCGGCGCTCCGTCCCAAAGGTACTCCTTTCGGCCACCGAAAACCGGCTCGCTGGACCCCCCGATTGGCGCGGACTTCCATGGGCGTCGACGACCAGGATTTGTGCCGCCGACGTGTGAAGACCCAGGGCTCCCTCCCCACCGAGGACGCAGCAGCTTCATGCGACGGCCTCCTGAGAAGTGCTCGGACTCGCGGGCGTAGATGGCGACGATCATGGGTCGCCCTCCGCCTTGTAGGCAAGCGAGATGCGGAACGCGAAGCGATTCAGACAGTGCCGTGGAGCGGCACTGGACCCGCCCCCTTCGATGCCGCCGCACATCTTGACAGTCTCCAACTCTGCGCGGCGCGTAGCGACCATTTCGCGCAGCGTGTGATGGAGGTCAACCCCGCCACGTTGACAGAGGGGATTGTGGCAGTCGAGCCGCGTGACGCTTCCGAGCGTTTGCCACTCGGGGCTCGGCCCCGCGCCCTTTCCCTCTTCCAGCACTTTGACCATCAGCTCTTCGACTTTCGGATTTAGCTCTCTAAACGGTTGTTGCCAGCTCATCGCTATCATTCCCTCTGCCACGGGCCGGCGGCGCGGGGTCGGGCTTCTTCGCGGGCGGTTGCCTCTCCATCCAGACTACGCCAGCTCAAACGAAGAGGATCTCGTTCGCACAGCCACGCGGACTGACGAAGGGATACTTCTGCCCGCACTTGGTACACCAGACGGCCTGTTCACTCAGCCGACTCGGACTTTCGAGGGCGTTGCGCAGATTAGCACCGCATCGACACTTGCCCACAGGCGTGGAACATTTCTGGCAGAACCGGACATTCGTCGCGTCGAAACACTTGAGGTGCACGAGCGTCCCGCTAACATTGATCCAAAAGGTCGGCCCAGAGTACATCACACCCCCTACCTGGAATCACGGAGCGCCGCCCGGACCGCGCCCTGCACCGCGGGCCACGGTGTGGGTTCCCACGCTGAGGCTGTCGCGCTCGTCATCGAGTGCTCCATGCCGGTCGTGTAGAACGTGGCCCGCCAGCCGCGTGCGTCGTACCGCGTGAGCTGGAGGTCGTAGCCCTGGTGCGCCATGCCGCGCTCGACGGCGCCGATGCGACGTCACGAATCCAGCCTTAGTTAGATTGTTGAGTTCCATGACTGGTTAGCCTCACCGGAAGATCAGGCGTGGCGGCTGTATGGAGAGCATACTGCGCCCGATAGGTTGAGGAGGACGACATGCCCAATGCAACACAAGGCTCGGTGGCTTCGCTGTGGCGATATCCGGTCAAGTCGATGCTCGGAGAGGAGCTCAGCGCTATCGAGGTGACGGAACGCGGTCTGCTCGGCGATCGGGCGTACGCCCTGGTGGACAGCGCCGATGGAAAGGCTGCGACTGCCAAGAACCCGAGGAAGTGGCCGACGCTCTTCGGCTTCAGCGCAACCTTCATCGAGCCTCCGCACACCGGGGCGAGTGTGCCGTCGGTCCGCATTACGCTGCCGGATGGAACCACGATCACGAGCCAGCAGGCGAATATCAACCAGGTCCTCTCGAGAGCGCTCAGTCGCACTGTGACACTGAATGCCGCCGGGCGCGCCGACGCTGGAGCAGTGAAAGCCGAAGAGTACTGGCCCGACATGGAGGGACTCGACCACAGAGACACCGTCACCGACTTCCCTCTCCCCGAGGGGACGTTCTTCGACTGTGCCATGGTGCACCTGCTGACGACCGCCACGCTCGACCGGCTCCACCAACTCTATCCGCAAGGGCGCTTCGAAATCCCGCGCTTTCGCCCCAACATCGTGGTAACGCCTACCTCGGGTGAGATGGACTTCGTCGAGAATACTTGGGTTGGCCGCGAGCTCGCCATCGGAGATTCTGTTCGCCTGAGCATCACCGGGCCCTGCATCCGCTGTGTCATGACGACCCTGGCCCAAGGGGACCTGCCACGGGATCCGGGCATCTTGCGCACGGCGGCCCAACACAACAAGGTCAGCGTCGGTGTCTACGCGACAGTCGAGCGCGGCGGCATGATCCGTCGCGGGGATGCGGTAAAGGTTTAGTGAGCGCGCCGGGCGTAGGTGGCAGGTTGCGCGTTCTTGATCGCACCGCCAGTCCGCCGAAGCGGCCAGTGGGAGCTCGGATCACCGGGCTCCCCGCGGATCAGCGTGACGCCGGAGATGCCCTCACGTTTCAGACGGGACGCCAGCCGAATCGAGACACCACCTCCGGCACACCTCCTCAACGCCCCACAAGCCGACTGGCAGGAGCCTCGGCAAGAGATGTAGAATCCGCTCGGGCTGGACGCTGCACGTAGCAGCGGCGGTACCCCGGCCCGCTTCGGTAGACGGGTTGCCTCGCATGTGGCAAGGGTTCTTTGGCGCCGCCCGTTAGGGCCGTCGGGAGCCGCAGTCGCCGAAGGCGTGGTCACCGTCCAGCTCCACCGCGTCCTCCGCATTGACCCGTCTAAATTAGATTAGCGCTTCTCGCAATCCTCCTCGTTCTTGTGAACCAGGACCTTCCCGAGACGACGCCTCGGTTGGGCGACCGCCCGGGACGATAGTTGTCGTGAAGGGCTGGCCCTTGAGAATCGGCTGATCAGACTTTGCGCAGGTCCAAGGCTGACTCATGTTTTATCTCTCCAAAATCAGCCCATACTACCCCTCGGGAGAGGATGGGTGCGGGATGTCGAGAAGACTAGGAGGGTTGAAATGGACAGAGGGGCGGCGATGCTGGCGGTCGTTCTGGATATATACGAAGGTGGTAAGGACTTGATCCCGGGTTGGAAGCTGAAGGAGCACGCGGAAAGCGCGCTCGCGACAGGTGGCATCGACGGGCTCAGGCGGTACTACGAGGCATGCCTGACTAGTTCGGGCCACCGAGTGAAGACAACTCTCGAACGTGACAGACGAAAGACTTTGGAATCGGAGCGCGAGCGCTTCATGTCGATTTACCTGGGTGCTGCCCGGTGAGTAGGACTGACGATCCAGCAATC
>Ga0066710_100000082_pt1 | contig 39344 bp, 23 predicted proteins | sample GraSoiAngelo_159_FD_79666 | JGI IMG/M metagenome (GOLD analysis project Ga0066710, IMG submission 79666) | Grasslands soil microbial communities from the Angelo Coastal Reserve, California, USA - 14_1009_16_40cm | ecosystem: Environmental > Terrestrial > Soil > Grasslands | place: USA... | reverse complement strand
CGAACCGCGACGAGTTGGATCCCGCGCTGTTTCTGTGGAAGATGCATCAACGCGTGGACCATCGTGAACTCCCACGCCGACGTACTGTCGTCCAATTCGATCTCACAGGCCGGAAAGGGCGAAGGGTGTGGCTCGTCCTAGTACCCCGAGATGTCTCATCGTTTTTGAAGCCTCCCGGTTTTCCGTCAGACCTGATTGTGCGAGCGGACGTTTCCGTGCTGTACCGCGTATGGGCAGGTTTTGTTGACTATGAGGACGCAGTACGTCAGAGAGAGATCGTCCTGGAGGGACCTTCCGCATTGGTTCAAGCGTTCCCCCGATGGTTCATGTGGAGCCCGCTCGTGGACGTTGCACGGGAATATCGAGAACACCGGATACTCAGCGCTTAAAGGTCAGCAAGAACCATCCACTGCAAATCGCGTCGCGCGTGGTCCGATTGTAGAACTTGCTGGCTCGGGAATGCATTCTTATATTCGTCCCACCTAAGCCGCTGATCCCCGTCGGAATGCGCGCCAGCGGCGGAGGTACAACATGGGGAATCCGCGACTGGCTCACTCTTGCCATACCCGCTCAGGTGATCTCATTTTCGGGTTCGTCGAGAAAGAATGCAGCCATTCGCAATTCCGTTATGCGGAACGGCGCGCTAAGTGACACGAGTCCGTTCCCGAAAGGAGACACAGAAATGTACACATTCAAGAAGTCGCTCATTGCGTTCGTTGGAATGCACTGCAAGAGGTCCATTCCAGCTCTTTTGATTGCGCTCGCAATTGTGTTGCTGGCGTGCACAGTGTCACAGGCTGCACCAACACTGCCGCCGGGAAACACCGTCCAGCAGTGGAACACGATTGCTGAGAACACAGTAGTTGGGTCGGGCGCTTTCCAGGCCGAGGGCTTTATTTATATGGGCTACGTCTCTTCGGCGATGTACGACGCAGTCGTGTCGATCGAAGGTGGGTACGAGCCGTATAACTCGGCTGTCCCAGACGCGTCTGGAGCATCAACGGATGCGGCAGTGGTCGAGGCCGCGTACCGAACGCTCGTCAATTACTTTCCCAGCCAAGCAGCGGCGCTGGACTCGCTTTACACTCAGGCACTAGCGTTGATTCCGGACGGCACGCCCAAAACGACCGGGCAGGCTGTGGGTTTGGCAGCCGCAACGAACATTATTAATCTGCGCACCGGAGATGGACGCCTTACGCCTATTGGCGTGACCTCCTCGTTCTCGACGCTGCCGCCTGGCCCGGGCGTGTGGCGCCTGACCCCACCTGCATTTGCGCCGCCTCAGACGCCGTGGGTGGGCAGCGTGCGGCCTTTCATCCTGCAGAATGCCGATCAGTTTCTACCCGATCCGCCGCCTTCGCTTCAGAGCAGCGAGTGGGTGGAGGCATTCAACCAGATCAAGACGTACGGCGAGGCGACGAGCAGCGCGCGGACAAGTGAGCAGACGGCGATTGCGAAATTCTGGTCGGCGAATGTGGTCCGGATGTACAACCGGCTCGCACGCGATGTCGCCGAACAGCAAGAGCTTGGGCTGCTGCAGACGGCGCGTCTGACAGCGATGGTCAACACAGTCGGCGCCGACGCGCTCATTTCATGCTTATTCGCGAAGTATCACTATCTATTCTGGCGACCAGTCACCGCCATCGACCCAACGGCGGTCACTGCCGACGGTTTCGGACCTGTCCCGGGGTATGACGATGACAACCCATCGACGGTCGAGCAGTTTGGCTGGCGCCCGCTTTTGATCACGCCGAACCATCCGGAATATCCCGCTGCGCATGGCACGATCACATCCGCGATAGCCGAGGTCTTCAACACCTTCCTCGGCACACAGCAGTTCAACCTTGATATCCACGGCTTCGATGCTGCCGGTCCGGCTGGCAACCTAAATGCCATACGACACTTCGACATGCCAAATGATCTACGCAACGAGATCATCTATGCACGGCTCTGGGCAGGCTTGCACTACCACTTTTCAAGCGTCGCCGGAGTGGTCCTTGGACGCGACATCGCGAAGTACGACCTCAGGCACGCGTTTCAACCGCTCAACTGATGAAATTTATGGGCGGCTGTGAGCAAACTGAAACCTTCTTGCGGCTATTTCTCATTCCGGGGGTTCATCATGGCAGAGGAAGTCCGGGACTCACTGAATTCGATGCGCTCACCGCCTTGGAAAAATGGGTTGAGAGGGGACCGCCACCGAAGCTGATCGCCTGCCATGGGGACAACGGCGTCATTGAGCGCTGCCGACCTGTCTTCCCTTACCCCGATGTTGGCTCGTTATTCCGGCAAACGCGATCCGAAGGAGGCCCAGAGTTTCGTGCCCTGCGACTCCTCCCGGCACTTAGTTCTTTTTGCGGTTCGCGTTCGATGTGTTTACATTCCGGGCGGTTTGTCGGCAAGTCGGAAGTAATTCGGTTACTTCCGCATCTCCCCTCATTCGCCCGCAATCGCTCTCAGCTCTCACAAGCTGACTTCGGTTCCGTTCTGGGCTAAACTCCTCAGGTGTGAACCGGCGCACGTTTCTGTCAACGGCTGCTTCCCTAATTACGCTTCCTGCCGATTTTCTCCGGAACCCCGCCACACGCGAGATGTCACGATCTGCCGACGATGGTCGGGATTTCGTCGAAGGCCTCATACATGGACAGAATTTGTCCAGTTCAAGCCCCTGGTACGCTGTTATGCGCCGCTGTGGACAGATCAACTACAACGAACGCGATCCGTTGACCATGGACGCCGAAGCCTGGGGCGACTACTGGGCATCTCTGAAGGTCGACGCGGTGCTCCTGAACGGCGGCGGCATTGTTGCCTTCTATCCGACCCAAGTCCCTTATCACCATCGCAGCGAGTTCCTCGGAGTCCGCGATTTATTTGGTGAAATGGTGGCCGCGATGAAGCGCCGCCGAATCCGTGCGGTCGCCCGCATGGATTGCAATCTTGCCTACGAGAATGCATTGCAGGCTCATCCAGAGTGGTTCGAGCGCAACCAAGATGGGTCGCCCAGGCGTCACGGCGAGAGCCCTTGGCTATTTGCGACCTGCATGTTCAGCACCTATTTCTCTGAGCAGATGCCCGCAATCTATCGCGAAATCAATCAACATTATCCGGTCGACGGATTCTTCACCAATGGCTGGCCGTCAACCGGGGCGCTGCGTGTCTGCTATTGCGAGAGTTGCCGGCACCTTTTCGAGAAGCTAGGCGGCGTGCCGCCGGCCGAAACAGATTCCTCGAATCCTATTTACCGCAAATATTACGAAGCTTACATGGATCGCGTGCTGGAGATTTGGCGTCTCTGGGACGACATTGCACATGAGAAGAACCCGCAATCCGTGTACGTGGGCAATCTCGGCGGCGGGCTCGATACCATAAAAGATCTCAAGCAAATAAGCCAGGTGGCGGCATGGTTCAATGCCGATCATCAGGGCCGCTCAGGTGAAACGCCGATATGGGATTGTGCGCAGCAGGGCCGCGTGGCCTATTCCGTTATGCAGGGCCGCACCGTAACGAACGTCTCTGGGGCTTATAGCAATGCGCAACCAAACTGGCGGCACGTGTCCAAGGCGCCTGCGGAGCTGACGCTTTGGCTTGCTCAATCCACAGCCAGTGGCATGGTGCCTTGGTTTCATTGGCTGGGCGGTTCTCCGGAAGATATCCGCTGGCGCGAGGTTGGCCGTTCGTTCTTTAACTGGCTTGCGGCAAATGAGGCGCATTTCCGCAACAGGCACTCGCTTGCGGACGTGGCCGTGTTGTACCCGCAACGTACGGTTGCCTTCTACTCCCGGCCTGACTCACGCCGGCCGCGCCATCGCGGTGGCCCGATCGATTATCTGCAAGGCCTGTACTACGCGCTTCTCGAGGGGCGTTTCTTCTTCGACTTCGTGCACGAAGGAAACCTCGATCCCGCAATCCTGCACAAATACCGCGCTCTCCTGATTCCGAATGCCGCATACCTTGGCGATGCTCAGTGCGGCGCCATTCGACAGTACGTCAAGAGCGGAGGCTCCCTTCTCGCCACCTTTGAAACTTCACGTTACACGGAGTGGGGTGACCTCCGGTCCGATTTTCAATTGGCCGACGTCTTCGGAGCACACGTGGCAGGGGAGGTCATCGGCCCGAGAGGAAACAGTTACGCCCGCATGGAAGAGAAACATCCCATCCTCGCAGGCTTCAAAGGCACCACGTTGCTACCAGGAGCTGAGAACCGCGTCCCAGTGACCGCGGATTCGGTTTCTCTGGTCTTGAGCGTTGTCCCTGCCTATCCGGCATTTCCGCCAGAAATGGTTTATCCGCGCACGCCACGGACAACCGAGCCTGCTGCAATCTTTCGGCAGATTGGGAAGTCGCGTGTCGCATATTTTGCGGGGGACGTTGATCGCACCTGCTGGCGTTCGGGGAATAGCGATCTCAGCCAGCTCCTGCAGAACGCAATTAACTGGGTGCGCGGTCCAGGCTCTTTGGTCTCAGTCAACGGTGCGGGGCTTATCGAGGCATTCTCGTGGGAAACCGAACCCGGTTACGCGCTCCATTTGCTCAACTATACGAATCCTAATTTGACGCATGGCGCTATCCGCAACAGCTATCCGCTCGGTCCCCAGCAGGTACGCTTCCGAGTCAATGAGGGTCGTAGGATCAAGACGGTGCGCGCGTTGCGTGCGGGAACCACTCTGAAATTTCAACAACAACGCGAGACCATCACCTTCGAGGTGCCTGGCATTGCGGACTATGAGGTTGTAGTGCTGGTATAAGACGCTCAAGAACGTTCAGCCGCGCAATGCCTCTCCTGCCGCTCGCAGATTGGCCAAGCGCATCTCAGAGTACTTGCGGGAGAGGATCACCCCGTCCGCGCCGGCGCCAAGAGCCGCTCGAACGGCGTCGCGCACGTCCTGTGGCTCGGTTTTCTTTTCGTCCTGGCCCGTCGGAATATCGATGTCGATCCCAGGCCAGATCTTCGGTGTGCCCGGAGTCTTTGCCGCGGGCGCCGATTCGGCAGAATGGGAGGAAACGCCAGCAACCGCGCGCCGCGTTTCCCCTTCCATATAATCGGCCGAAAGTCCCTTGCGGGGAAGTTCCACGAGATTCGCTCCTTGATAGTTCTGCACTTTGTATGTGAGGCCCAGCACTTCTTCAGCAGAGAAATCGCCGAGCATCGTGCGGCTCATACTATTGGCGTAGGATGCGAGCCGAGGTCCGCCGCAGTTGTTGTACATGACGACTTTGAGAAAATCAGAATACTTGCGAAACTCGGCATAATCCTGCGCCGCGCGATAAAACGGGCTGAACGAATTGTTGTGCCAAATGTGCCAGCCAACGGCGATGTCTCGACGAATCGACTTTGCAAGCTGGTAGATGTTTGCGTACGCGCTCTGCTGACCATCATTCCACAGTTTTTCCCACGCAAGTATCTCAGGATAGTTCAGCAGCAGCCGCCAGTAGGAAACGAAGTAGCCGTCCGTCGGACGATTCGCCGCCCGGCTGTCGCGCACCAGCGACGCAAGTTTCATATAGCCTTCGACGGCTCGTTGTACGTCGATGCCGCGGGACTTTCCTTCGCGCTGGCAGAAGTCACAAAAGCAGGTGACTTCAAGAGGATTCGTTCGAGCACCGCCGTGCATGGCGCCGATTGCATTGCCGAAAGGTCCCTGACGCTCGCTTCCCCACATAAGGCCGTCAATCGGATAACTGCGGACATAGTCTTCGGTCAGCGCCTGCCAAAACGCCTGCACCTCGGGGTTATGAAAACAAAGCGTGCTCGCTTTCTTGCCCGACAGCGTCACCTCTTGCAAGCGGTCAATGCCTTCCAGATCGCGGCGAAAGACATCTTCATACCAGCAGAACACCTTCATGCGTCGCGACTGTGCTTGGGGCAGAACGCTGGCGAGAACGTCGAACCCGGGATGGTCGGGGGCCTCGATCTTCTTCAAGAAAGTGTGCGCGTAGTACTTCTCGTGTGTGTGGGCAAAATTGCCGCCGTGAAATTCAACATCGTATTCCTGCTTGCCATGATCCGGCAACGTTTGGTCGGGAACTTGCCGGCCGGCAGTACCGCGGCCATAACTGAAACTCGCGATAAACAGGGCGTTGATGTTGGCGTCTCGCTGAAAGCGATCCAAAACTGACGCAACACCTTCGTCGACAAAGGATACGGCTCCCACTTGGATGCCAATTGTTCGGCTGGTGGTTTGCGGCTGTTGTAGAAAACTCGAGGCAATACCAGCAGCACCGATTAATTTTGCAAATTCTCGTCTGGAGAGTTCGCTCATCGTGTCACGACGCGTATCGTCGCGGGAGCGGCTTTGAATGGGTCGTGCAACGGCTGGCCCCGCTTTCGATCTTTTTGTCCTTTCCACCGATATGGCGGAAAAAGTCTACATCACAGACGTGAGAGCTGGAAATCGGACATTCGTGAAGCGCATGGTTCCTGCCAATCTCTGGTAAACACAACGCGACTGCTCAGGATCTATTTCGCAGAATGCCCTTCTGATACAGTGTTAAGCTGCGAGGAGAATCATCATGCAGCCAGCAGAAAAGGCCTCTCTCTACGATAGACTTGGTGGCGTCTATAGCATCGCTACCGTGGTAGACGACTTCATCGACCGAATCATGGTCGATCCGAGATTAAATGCCAATCCGCTGGTGGACGAAGCGCACCATCGTGTGCCTCCTGCAGGATTCAAGTACCTGGTGACGGAGATGGTCTGCCGGGCTACGGGCGGTCCCCAAAAATATACGGGCAAGTCGATGGCTGACTCTCAGTGAAGATTACCAGCGAAGAGTGGGAGGCACTTCTGGACGATTTTCAGCAGACGCTGGAGAAGTTCAAGGTTCCCGCCGAGGAGCAAGCCGAGCTGAAGGCAATCGTCAACAGCACCAGATCGGATATTGTCGTCGACTCCGCGCTGGAGGCAGGCGCGAACTCATAAGACCGAAGTGTTGACGGAAGGCGGCCCAGCGGAGCGGAGGGCCCAACAATGATATCCACGCAAAGGGTTCTTGGTTCGATCGTTTCTCTCTGGCGGTGCCCAGTCAAGTCCATGATGGGCGAAGAGCTGAATGCCACCGAGGTCACCAAAGGCGGGCTGCTGGGCGATCGCGCCTACGCGCTCGTCGACAGTTTAGACGGAAAGGTTGCAAGCGCTAAGAACCCACGGAAGTGGCCGAGGCTGTTCGACTTCCGCGCCGTGCTGGCCGACGCCCCGAGACCCGGTGTCAAGGTGCCACCGGTCCGCCTCACCCTGCCGGAAGGCACCATCGTCAATAGTGAGCAACGCGAGGTCCACCGGACGCTTTCCAAGGTGCTTAGGCGTGAGGTGACATTATCCGTATTGTCCGATCGGCCTGCGGCTACAGCTGAGGAATACTGGCCAGATATCGAGGGCCTCGACCACCGCGACACCGTCACCGACTTTGGTCTGCCTGAGGGGACGTTTTTCGACTGTGCCTTCGTGCATCTGTTGACGACGGCGACGCTGGATCGACTACGGGTACTGTATCCGCAGGGACGCTTCGAGGTTCGACGGTTTCGCCCAAACATTGTGGTAGAGACTGCGAACGGCGAGAAGGAGTTCGCGGAGAATGCTTGGATTGGGCAAATACTCGCGATTGGAGATGCTGTTCGCCTGAGCATCACTAGTCCCTGCCCCCCGCTGCGTGATGACGACGCTCCCTCAAGGCGATTCAGGAGTTTGATCTGCGAAAAGGAATTGCCGTGGCAACACTTTCGGGTGTGATGAGCGCATGCTTCGCTCTTGGACTGAATTGGGGCGATCCGATCCGCAAGCTGACGCTCGAACGCGGGACTCCGCCGATCTGGCAGGGTCTGGCCGTGCTGCCGGTGCTGCTGATTGGCGGGTTTCTGACGAATTTCGTGTGGTGCCTGATTCTTCATGCACGCAACGGCAGCGGACACGAGTATTTCAGCCGCTATGAACGAGAAAGCTTGAAAGCTGCGCAAAGCGAAGCGAGCAACAACAACGCGATGGACCCGCCGGGCAGCGAGATGGAGAGGCACTCCTCCAGATGGGAAAACCACGGAGGGCTCGCGCTTCTGGTCGCGCGGCCTCCGGTCCTCGAACAGGCTCGTCGAGTGCCCATGCTGGCGAACTATCTGCTTCGCGCTCTCGCGGGAACGACGTGGTACTTCCAATTTTTCTTTTACACCATGGGCGAAAGCCAAATGGGCCGCTACAAGTTCTCGAGCTGGACGCTGCACATGGCCAGCATCATCATCTTCGGGAGCCTCTGGGGAATCGGTCTGAAAGAGTGGAAAGGGGCTGGCATGCGAGCAGGCGGGTTGCTGACGTTGGCGCTGATTTTGCTCGTTGGCTCCACCGTAATTGTCGGGTACGGGAATTACGTGGCTCTGGCGCAATAGCCCGCGCACACAGGTCCGGACCAGACGAATCCCTAGCTATTCACAGCGAGGATCCGAACATTGCGCTGTCTGTGCCTCATGGCTTGCGTCACTTTGCCGTTTCTGTCGCTCGGAGCCCGCATGCGGCCCGCCCTCGCACAAGCTAATACCGAAGCAGCGCTTCGCGCCGATTTCCAGGATCCTCCACCTGATTGCAGAATCATGATGCGCTGGTGGTGGTTTGGTCCCGCCGTCAGCAAGCCGGAGTTGGAGCGAGAATTACGCACCATGAAGCAGGCGGGCATCGGCGGCGTCGAAATCCAGCCTGTTTATCCGCTGGCTCTGGATGATCCGGCCAGCGGCTTCCACAACTCGCCATATCTCTCTGATGAGTTTATTAACGATTTGCGCTTCGCTTCCGATACTGCGCGGGCATTGGGGCTTCGTTTTGATGTGACTCTCGGCAGCGGATGGCCATTCGGTGGACCACACATTCCAGTAACCCAAGCTGCGGGAAAACTGCGCGTTGTCCAGGTTTCCATCTTATCTGGCTCGGACTCTACTGCCGTTCCCGCAATCACTACGGGAGAAAAACTTCTCGCCGCCTTTCTCAGTGGCTCTGCACCCTCTTTTTCAGCTTCTCAGGTGAACTTGTCTGACATCCGTGATGGCCGCTTGATTCTGACTCCTGCACCGTCGCCGCGAACCGTCACATGGTTTATTGCCAGCCGCACGGGTATGACGGTAAAGCGTCCCGCCATCGGCGCAGAAGGCTTTGTTCTCGATCACTTTGACCGGGCCGCCATCGAAAACCACCTGCACAGCGTTGGGGAACGTCTGCTGGCCGCATTCGGCAAGACTCCGCCGTACGCCTTTTTCAGCGACAGCCTCGAAGTGTATGGCTCCGACTGGACTGGCGACCTGTTGGAACAATTCCGCAATCGGCGCGGCTACGATCTCACGCCCTACCTCCCTGCCCTGGTGCAAGATATTGGACCCGAGACCTCCGCCGTGCGGCACGACTGGGGCCAAACCCTGACGGAGCTGATTAACGAGCGATACCTTGTTCCGATTCGAGAGTGGGCGGCACGACACGGTACCCGGTTTCGCTCGCAGACTTATGGTATCCCAGCGGTTTCGCTCTCCAGCAACGCCCTCGTGGACCTCCCGGAGGGAGAAAGTGACCACTGGAGCAGCTTCTCACCGGCGCGCTGGGCCTCCTCGGCGAATCATCTGTACAAGAACGATGTCACGTCGGCCGAAACCTGGACTTGGCTGCATTCGCCTGCGTTTCGAGCGACTCCGCTGGACATCAAGGCGGATGCCGATCTGTTTTTCCTCCAGGGCGTCAACCAGATCGTTGGACACGGTTGGCCCTACTCGCCTGAAAGAATCCCTGAACCCGGCTGGAGTTTCTATGCCGCCGCGGCATTGAACGATCACAACGCTTGGTGGCCGGTTATGCCGGAGATCGCTCACTATCTCCAGAAGGTGAGTTACCTTCTGCGTCAGGGCAGACCAGCAATTGACGTCGCCCTGCTTTTGCCAACGGACGATGCTTGGGCGAGTTTCACACTGGGCAAGGACTCCGTGAGCGAATCCATGGAAGACTTGCTTGGGCCAAATGTGATTCCGGAAATTCTGAGTGCGGGCCTTAATTTCGATTTCGTGGATGCGGAAGCCATTGAAAAGCTCGGCATCCCATACGGCGTGCTGATCTTGCCTCGGATCGAACGCCTGCCTCTCTCGACTTATCAGAAGATTGAACAGTACGCGGAGAAAGGCGGTCTGGTGATAGCCACGCGGGCTCTTCCATCAATGGCGCCAGGCTTGCTCCAGGAAAAAACAGATACGCCAAAAGTGCGCGCTATTTCGCAGAAGCTTTTCCGGGAATCCGGCGCAAGGGGTTATTTCCTTCCTCATGACGCGGGGTTGAGCGCTTTTCTCCACCAGCATTTCACCGCAGATGTTTCCACTTCTCCGAAGGCCGCTGACCTTGGCTTCGTTCACCGCAAGATGCCCTTCGCAGACGTCTATTTCCTGGCCAACACCAGCAATCGCCCCCTATCAACCACGGCTGTTTTCCGCGCAACGAGCCGGCATGCGGAATGGTGGGATCCCTTCTCAGGAGGAATTTCACCCGCAAGCACGAGCCCCTCGATCGAACTCCATCTGCAGCCCTATGAATCGCGCGTTCTCGTATTCAGTGATCAAAGGGCGGCTCTCAAATCTCCATCGAATACGCGGTCCAGCGAAAACCATCGCCTTGTGGTCACCCTGGATCTTGGAGGTGGCTGGACAGTTGCTTTTCCAAGAATTGCACGCACTATCCAGCTACAAGAGTTGCATTCGTGGACAGATGACCAGGAAACGCGCTTCTATTCCGGAGAGGCTGTCTACGAAAAGGATTTCAAGGTTTCCGCCAACTGGTTAGGCAGTCGAGCCTACTTGGATTTCGGTCCAGGAACCACAGTCGAGCCGCCAACGAATGGTCTGGCGCACTTTCGAGCTTTGCTGGAAAACCCCGTGCGCGAAGTGGCCCAGGTCTTTATAAACGGCCAGGACAGTGGCTCGATTTGGAAGCCTCCCTACGGACTGGACGTCACACCGTCGATTCGCGTTGGCCGGAATCATCTGAAGATCATCGTCTATAACTTGGCCATCAATGCCCTCGCGGGCCGCACCCTCCCCGATTACGGCCTGCTCAACAGTCTGTACGGCCAACGCTTCAAGCCGCAAGACATGGAGAACCTCGAGCCGCTTCCTTCGGGCCTGCTCACCGCTCCCCGCCTCCTGATCGGCGGAGCGGAATAGATTTCGCATCGCACAACCAATCGCAAGGTGATTGCGCAACTTTTATCAATCGCTGGGCGCCTACGCGGACAGGAGAGAACGCTTGAGCCTTTACGTCATATACCTGACCAGGCCTCGCATTTGTAATTGCCCTTGAAGAAGGCCAACGCTAGAATGAAATTCGATAACGTTGTATCGCCGCATGCGCCTTTTAGAATTGGCGATACTATTTTTCACATTCCCCATGAGCATAATTTCATCGCGCCTCTCTCGCGCCGTGGTTCTCAGCTTCTCTCTCATGGCGCTAATGGCCCGGCCAACTCGCGGCCAGATCCAAGGAACAGGCGAATCCGGGGTTGTTCAAGGTACGGTGTGCGATTCGCAGAGTGCCCCGCTCAAAGATGCGAATGTTGCCCTGGAAAGCGTGGACCATGCTCACAAGTTCGTAACTCATTCCGATGCACAAGGCCACTACACCTTCATGAATGTGCCATTCGGAAACTATATTCTGCAGAGCAGCAAGATGGGCTACTTTGAAAGCAAAGATGGTCCCTTTGCGCTCCAGGTGGCAGAACCGAAAATCGTCGATGTGCATTTGTCCAGAGAGGATTCCGCAAAGGGCGCGAAAGATGCCTTTTCCCAGGGCCAATTTTCCGACGGGCCCCAGTTTCAAGTGGCAGGTATCGCCGATCCGACTAATTACGGCGGACATGGTTCCGATGTGGTCCGGCGCACCAAGGAGGCTTTGGCAAGAGATACAAGTTCATTAAACAAGGAACCGTCGACCCAGCCAGGCAGCGATTCCGCATCGCCTGGCGATGCTGCAGAAATGTATCGGCGAAAAGGTGACGCCGCGGAGAGAGAAGGACATTCACTCGAAGCCGTCCGCGAATACCAACTGGCGGCGGAACTGCAGCCGAGCGAACCTAATCTATTTGCCTGGGGAGCCGAGCTGCTGCTTCACCGTGCATTTGAGCCGGCAGTGGAAGTCTTTGCCAAGGGCCAACGGTTGTTTCCCAATTCCGTTCGTATGGCTGTCGGACTTAGCATTGCGACTTATGCTCAGGGAGCAACGCAGCGGGGCGAACAACTGCTTCTGCGGGCTTGCGACATAAACCCTGCCGACCCTGAGCCTTACCTTTTTATGGGTCGGCTGCAAGAAGCCGAGCGAATTGAATTGCCAGAGTGGACCGAAAAGCTCCATCGGTTTTCGCTTCTCGATCCCGGCAATCCCATGGCGCATTACTATTACGCGGTAGCATTGAGGAAGCAGAGCCCGGAAAACGAAGACAATTCTGCTATCGACGCGGAATTGAAGAAGGCCATCGGGCTCGACCCTAAGCTGGGCAAGGCCTATTTACAGTTAGGCATTCTCTACGCTACAAAAAAGGACAATCCTCCAGCAATCGCTGCCTTTGAGAAAGCCATTGAGAATTCATCTGTACCGGACGAAGCACACTACCGCCTAGCCCAAATCTATCGTCAGACAGGGGATATGGATAAGGCCCGCAAAGAGATCGCACTCTACAACCAGATCTCGCAGCAGAAAACCAGGAAAGAGGAAGAGCAGCGCCAGGCGATTCAGCAATTCGTCTACACGCTGCGCGGGCAGAAACCGGAAGCCTCTTCGCCGGACACCAAGCCTCATTAAATCGACCTTCTTTGGCAGGCGCGATTTCGTGACGCTCGTTTTGCTTTTTCAGTCCACCTGAGACAAAGACCTCCGCGAATGCTAGGATTCGGGCGACATGAGAATCCACCTAAATTTGCCCGCCCTTTTCCCCCTGTTCGCCACTCCTATCTTTTGTTGTCTCAGCGCAGCCACGACCGTGGCTCAGGCGCCGCAGGTCTTCCGCCTCGATGGTGGAAGGTCCACCTACGCCTTCGGAGTCAATGAACGCGGCGAGTTGCAGACACTCTACTGGGGCGGGCGCCTCGGTCCCCAGGATAAGATTCCTCCGGCGCACTCGTTTAAGGAGTGGGCCTCATTCGATTCCTCGTACACAAATACACCACAGGAGTACGGCGGATGGGGCGCGGGATTGTTTACGGAACCTGCGTTGAAAGTTACCTTCGCCGATGGCAATCGCGATTTGGTACTTCATTTTGTTAAAGCTACCTCGAGCGGATCGCAATCATTCGAAATCCTGCTCAAGGATATTTCCCGCGAAGTCTATGTGATGTTGCGCTACTCGATGGACCCCGAGACAGGAATTCTTGCCCGTTCCGCGAGTATCGAAAATCGCGAGAAACAGCCTATTCTTCTTGAACAGGTCGCTGCTGCCCAATGGACCCTTCCTCCTGCCCGTTATTCGCTGAGTTATTTAACCGGACGTTGGGCGGGCGAGTGGACACTGAATCAGGAACCGATTCACGCGGGAGCGCGGGTCATCGAAAGCCGACGCGGCAGCACAGGTCATCAGGCCAATCCATGGTTTGCGATTTCGCGGGACAGCAGCCAGAAGGCTGAGGGCCCCATCGCAGCGGATGAGGAATACGGCGAAGTCTGGTTTGGCGCGCTGGCGTGGTCAGGTTCCTGGCGGATTACCGTCGAACAGACGCAACTCGACTCGGTGCGTGTCACGGGCGGCTTCAATCCCTTTGACTTTGGCTACAAATTGAATCCTGGCGACCATCTGGAGACGCCCCTTTTTTATGGCGGCTATTCCGACCATGGTCTGGGAGGAGCTTCACGATTGCTGCATCGCTTTGAGCTAGCTCATGTACTTCCGCACGCGCCGGACCCCAAGCCGCGTCCCGTCATCTATAACTCTTGGGAGGCCACGGAATTCAAGGTTGACGAAGCCGGGCAGGTGGCCCTTGCCGAGAAGGCAGCCTCTATCGGTGTGGATCGATTCGTGATGGACGACGGCTGGTTTGGACAACGCAAGAACGACCACGCCGGATTGGGCGACTGGTACGTTAATTCTGAGAAATTTCCTCGCGGCCTGAAGCCGCTGATCGACAAGGTTCACACGCTGGGAATGGATTTTGGTTTGTGGGTCGAGCCGGAAATGGTGAACCCGGATTCGGATCTTTACCGCAAACATCCTGACTGGGTGCTGAATTTTCCTGGACGCCCCCGTTCGGAACAGCGCAACCAACTCGTACTCAATCTGGCTCGCCGCGATGTACGCGATTACGTTGAAGGGTTTCTCGACAAGCTGCTGACTGAAAACGATATTGCCTTTCTCAAGTGGGATTACAACCGCAACTGGTCTGAGCCCGGGTGGGATCAGGTTCCTACGGATGAGCAGCGTCTTGTGTACGTCGAATTCATTCGTAATCTCTACGCGCTCCTCGCCGATCTGCGCAAGAAGCACCCCAAGATCGAGATTGAATCGTGTTCGGGCGGCGGCGGACGCGTCGATTTGGGCATTCTGCAGTTTGCCGATGAGGTATGGCCTTCGGACAATACCGATCCCTTCGACCGTTTATCGATGCAGGATGGCTTTACCTACCCATACACGCCGCAAGTTATGATGGCCTGGGTCACCGATTCGCCGCACTGGCTGAACAACCGATCCACTTCTCTTACCTATCGCATGCTCAGTTCCATGCAGGGCTCGCTGGGCATGGGCGCCAACCTTAACCGTTGGACGGCGGAGGATTTTGCAACCGCCAAACGCCTGATTGCGGCCTATCACGCTGTACAGCCTACCATTGTCCGCGGCGATCTCTACCGATTGATCAGCCCGCGCAACAACAGTCCGTTCTCTTCCACGGAAACTGTTTCACGCGACAAAAATCAGGCCCTCGTCTTCGCCTTCACCCATTCCACTCAGGAAGGTCGCGGGTTTCCTTTGCTGCAATTGCAAGCGCTCAATCCCGATGCTGAATACAAACTTACTTGGATCGAAGGTAAGGCGGTAGCTGGAACCCCGGAAACTGCTTCGGGTGCGTGGTGGAAGAATCATGGCGTGCTGCTGGACCTGCGAGGGGATTTTCAGGCCGCTGCTTTCCGACTGGACCGCCAACCCTGATTTCTTATTTCTCCGCTAAGATAATGAGTGCCGGGCAGGTCGCAACTTTCTCCCCACGCCTCGCAACTTGGACAAACCTGTTACTATTCCGCCGGGCATTTTTCATCGTTTCGCTGTTTCAGTTGACTTCCGCAGGAAAAGGAAAAACATGGACCGACGCGATTTCATAAGAACGACTGGAACAGTCATTGCCGGCGCCACCTTGGCGCATAATGCATTCGTCGACCCTGCCGGGCAATCCGCTTCCGCTTCGAGCGGCCGCATGATACTTCCGATCAATCGCAACTGGCGTTACAACCGTTCGGTTGTTCCGGGCGGCCACGACAAGAATTTTGACGACTCGCCTTTCGAGCGCGTCGTAGTTCCTCATACCAACATTAAGCTGCCGTGGCACAGCTTCGACGAAAAGTCCTACGAGTTTGTGTCCCTCTATCGTCGCCGCTTCAAACTCCCGCCCGAAGCCCGTGGGCGCCACATCTTCGTGGATTTTGAAGGCGTAATGACTGCCTCCACCGTTTGGATTAACGGCGTGCGGCTTGGGGAATACAAGGGCGGCTACACGCCCTTTTCGTTCGAAGTGACTCCCCACCTCGATTTCAATGGCGAAAACGTTCTAGCAGTTGATGTCGACTCGACCGAACGGCCCGATATTCCACCCTTCGGCCACCAGATCGACTATCTGACATTTGGCGGTATCTACCGAGAAGTCTCGCTCCGCATCGTTCCGTCGACTTTTATTGAAAATGTATTTGCAAAGCCAAAGGACGTTTTAACTCCTCATCCCCGGGTGGAAGTCGATTGCTACGTTCAACACCTCGATGAATCGCGAGTGCCGTTGACACTGGCGGTCGAACTTCGAGAAGGCGAGCGCGTGGTGGCCAAGGCAACGCAGAAGGTGCCTGCTTCCCAGGCGACTACGGAATCCGTGGCTTATCAAGTCGTGCTCGAAAACCTGGGTTCCGTCAAATTATGGGATCTCCGCAATCCCAATCTTTACACGGTTCATATGCGCCTGCAGCGCGGCGCGGAACTGATCGATTCCGATTCCCGCAAAATCGGCTTTCGCGACGCGCAATTTACCGATCACGGCTTCGAGCTCAATGGCAAGGTCATCAAGCTCCGCGGCCTCGATCGTCATCAGACTTTTCCGTTTGTCGGTCAGGCAATGCCGGGGCGCGTGCAGCGGCGCGACGCTGAAATTCTGCGGCGGAACCTGCACTGCAATGTCGTGCGTACATCGCACTATCCGCAATCCCGGCACTTCCTCGACGCTTGCGACGAACTGGGACTGCTCGTGCTCGAAGAAATCCCGGGCTGGCAGCACATTGGCGACGAGCCCTGGAAGCTGCTCAGTATCGACAACGTCAGCCGCATGATTCGTCGCGATTGGAATCATCCCAGCATCGTTCTGTGGGGCGTCCGCATTAACGAATCCCGCGACGATCATGACTTCTACCTGCGTACCAATGCATTGGCGCACAAACTCGATCCAACCCGCCAAACCGGCGGCATCCGCTACTTCCAGCAATCGGAATTCCTCGAAGATGTTTTCACCATGAATGATTTTGGCTGGCCTCTGAAACCGCCTAACCACCCGCGTTATCTGAACACGGAATTCGTCGGCCATACCTATCCGACGAAGACGATTGACAACAAGGAGCGCGTGATGGAGCATACGATTCGCCACGCGCGCGTTCACGATCAGTTGGCGTCCAATCCTCAATATGCCGGCGGCATCGGATGGTGCGCGTTCGACTACAACACGCACTCCGATTTTGGTTCCGGCGACCGGATCTGCTACCACGGCGTCACAGACATCTTCCGCCAGCCCAAGCCCGCTGCCGGTTTCTATAAGTCGCAATGCGATCCCGAAGAAGAAGTGGTTCTCGAACCGGCATTCAGTTGGGCTCGGGGCGATGAATCCGTCGGATTTACCAAGGCCATGTTCTGTTCCAACTGCGATCACTTGAAGATTTATATCCGCGGTAAGTTGGTTGCCGAGGCTGACCCCGACCGGGAGCAATTCGCGCATCTTCGCTATGCGCCTTTTACCGTGGATCTCTCGCACGCCTTTTCCACCTGGGGAGACTTACGCGTCGAGGGTTATATTCAAGGCAAGCAGGTAATCGTCAAATCGCTTTCCGGCAAGGGGATCGACCAGGCATTTGAAGTGCTTCCGGACGACACGACTCTACTTGCGGATGGCGCCGACACAACCCGCGTGGTTTTTCGAGTCACCGATGAGTTCGGGGCGATTCGGCCTTTCGCAAACGACGCCATCAAGCTGGAGCTCGAGGGCCCGGCGGAATTGATCGGCGACAATCCCTTTGCAGTTGTTGGCGGTACCGGCGCCATCGGGATTCGTGCCGGCGAGCAACCCGGCACCGTGCGTCTGACTGCGACACATCCCGTTCTTGGCAAAAAACAAGTGCAGATTGAACTGGTTGCAGCTGCCCCGGAAACGGCTTAGCAGGGAGCCGGATTATTTCGATTTTGGTGTATAGGCACTCACAATTCCGCCGCCTTCGCGGATCGTCAGAATCTGATTTGCCTTCACCTGCGTGAAACGCTCGACTTTTTGCGTTGTAGGCCATTTCACTTCAATCACATCCGCCCGCAGAGCCTTTCCCAAACCAAAATGCAGCCGCAGGTCGGACTGCGACATTACGCTGCCGCCGCTATGCACTTCGTCCATCTGCGCATGAGTGCCCGTGACCACTCGCACGCGCGCGCCGATCGCTGTGCGGTTGCACTTCATCCCGATCAATTTAATCTTGATCCAGTTCTGTGCATTGCCACCGTCGTTGCGCAACAGCGAAGGCAAATCATTCATGTTCAAAATCAGAGCATCGATGTCGCCGTCGTTGTCGTAGTCGCCGAGCGCGGCGCCGCGGCTGGAGAAACGTTCGCTAATTCCAGGCCCCAATTCCGAAGAAACATCTTTGAATCGACCGACGCCGAGGTTCTTGTAGACCAATCGTGGGTTCTTGAACGTCTGCCCGGTAGTGTGCGTGTCGAGTTCTGGATAGACATGACCATTGACCTGCAGGAGGTCCGGCCAACCGTCGTTGTCGTAATCCATAAAGCCGCAGCCCCAGGCCACGTATTGATTGTTGATGCCAACGCCGGAGGCAAAAGCTTCATCGGTGAACGTTCCGTCGCCGTTGTTGTGATAGAGATTGCAGGTATCGTCGGCAAAGTTGGTCTTGAAAATGTCGAACCAGCCGTCGCAATCGTAGTCGCCAACCCCCACGCCCATTCCTGCCTGCTCGTGGCCATTCTCGTTGTAGGCGCAGCCGGCCATCTGCGCGACATCGGTGAACGTGCCATCGTGATTGTTGTGGAACAAGATGCTCGGTTCGGAATCCACCGCCACGAAAATATCCGGCCAGCCGTCGTTATCGAAATCGTAGGAAACCGCGGTGATGAAATAGCGCTGGCCGGGCTTCAGGATGCCTGCTTTCTCAGAAACATCCGTAAACGTGCCGTCCCCATTGTTGTGGAAGAGAACGTTTGTGTCGCCTGGAAGGCCCCGGGGGCCACACATGACCGGGATGCCTTTCCATTGACACGAGAGCCCTTCGCCGGGGCCGGGTGTCTTTGCCGGATCGAGCTTGATGTAGTAGCACACAAAAAGATCCAAGTGCCCATCGCGGTCATAATCGAGCCACGTACAGCCTGCTCCCCAGCGCACTCGTTGATCGTAAACGCCAGCCTTGCGGGTCACATCGGTAAATGTGCCGTCGCCGTTGTTGTGGAACAGGATGTTGTGTCCCCAGAAACAGCAGAACAGATCGTCCCAGCCGTCGTTGTCAAAGTCGCCGACGCAGACGCCTGTCTGCCATCCCGTGCGTCCAACACCCGATTGCTTGGTGACGTTGGTGAACGTGCCGTCGCGATTGTTCTTGTAGAGTTGCGTCGTGGGAGCGGCGCCAGGAGACCAGTGGGCGTCCAGGCGCGTGCCGTTGCTCAGGTAAATGTCCAGCCAGCCGTCATTGTCGTAATCGAAAAAAGCAAGGCCGCTGCCCTTGGCTTCGACGATGAGCGTCTTGTGTTCGACGCCACCCCACACATTGGGAATAGTCAGTCCCGCCTCCCGAGCTACGTCTACGAAGGTGACCGGCGAGGATGACGCGGAATTCGGAACGCTCTTTGTTTGAAGGCTCAGCGAGCGATTCCATTTCCAGACGGGGACGGTGAGCGCATCAAGAAGGGTCGCGCCCAGACTGATCATGGAAGAACCGAGGAAACGCCGCCGCGGAAATTTCATGGCGTTTTGCTGTGCACCTTGGGAAAGGCACGAGGCACAATTCCAGTGCCCTCTTTAACAGCGATGATGTGATCGATCGGCACGTTTGCTAAGCGATCCACGTGCCCGCTTGGCCAGGTAATTTCCAGGGAATCGATTCTATTGCGCTTGCCAAGGCCAAAGTGAATCCGCGGATCACTGGCGGACATGTAGCTCATGCCCCCTTTGGCTTGTTCCACTTCCACAAAACCTTCGGAAACCAATTTCAAGGAAGAGCCAATGCCGTCTCGGTTGGATTGTGTGCCGATCAAAAGAACCTCCACCCAGTGATTGGCGTTTCCGCCATCGTTGCGTAGAACAGCCGGGTAATCGCCCCTGATATTAACGGCGACATCGATGTCGCCGTCATTGTCGAAATCCGCGGTGGCAAGGCCGCGGCCGGCAATGGGGCGCATGAAATCCGGGCCGAGAGACTCGGAGACTTTCTCGAATTGGCCTTTTCCCATATTTCTAAGCATCAGCAGTGGCTCTTTGTAGCTTACCTCGCTGTGATAGAGCTCGACATTGTCCACCATCGCTCCGTTGGCCTGGACAATGTCCGGCCAACCATCGTTGTCGAAATCCAGAAACTTCATAGAGACGCCGCTCAAGAGCATGACTTTGTTGCCGATGCCAGAAGGATAGGTGTAATCGTCGAAAGTGCCGTTATGGTTGTTGTGATAAAGGCGGTTCAATTCGAAATCCAAGTGTGTGATATACACATCCAACCAGCCGTCGCGGTCTACGTCGGCGGCGTCAATGCCCATTCCGGCCTCGTAGCGCCCATCCTCACTCGCGGCCATTCCTGAGACGAACGAAGCGTCTTCAAACGTTCCGTCGTGCTTGTTAAGGAAAAGAAAATTTGGCCAGGAATCGTTAGCGATGGCGATGTCCGTCCACCCATCGTTGTTGAAATCTGCGAGCACTACACCCATGCCCTTGGATTCGGGCTTGCTGACGCCGGATGCGTCGCTGACGTCGGTGAACGTCCCGTCGTGGTTGTTGTGAAACAGCTTCGTTTTCTGGCCCTTGTAATTGCCCGGATGGCAGTAAGAGCGGTAACCCGGACGGTGCTCGCCGCACCAAATGTTGTTCTTGGGGCTCCAGTCGATGTAGTTCGTGACAAGAAGGTCCAGGTAGCCGTCCTTGTCGTAGTCAAACCAGCCCGCGCTGATGGACCATTGTCCTTGGTCGGCGACGCCGGCTTTGCTGGTGACGTCTGTAAACGTGCCGTCGCGATTGTTGTGGTAGAGGATCGCGCTCCCGTAACCGGTAACGTAGAGATCGGGATAGCCGTCGTTGTCGAAATCGCCGACAGCGACACCTTGGCCGTAATGGCCAACTCCGGCGACGCCAGCCTTTTCCGTTACGTCGGTGAATGTGCCGTCACCGTTGTTGTGATAGAGCGCGCAGCGCAAGGGTTGCGGCGGCTTGTAAATGTCGGTGGCGGCCGATTGAACAAGAAAAAGATCCATCAATCCGTCCTGGTCATAATCGAGCCACGCGACACCCGTGCCCATGGTTTCCAGGTAATACTTCTCCTCCGTTTGCGTGGAGTCCTGAACAAAAGTGATGCCTGCGGACCTTCGTATGTCGGCGAATCGAACGGTAATAGGAGTATCTTTTTGCTTGGGGGCCTGACCGGTCTGAGCCTTAAGCACAACGCCGGTTGCGATCACGGCACCCAAAGCAACAAATGCAGCGAATTTGCTGTTGTAATTCAACGACCTGGTTATCTTGGTGTTTGTCCGCATCCAAGGATGGCTTAGCCTGTTCGAACTGAACCAACCAACTCTAGCACCGTGTTACTGGGCTAACAATCCGAAGTTTGTTCTGCGCAGCCTAGAGAGTTCGGTCCACAATCGTAACCGCGAATTGCAGCAGTTGCTGCCGGGCTTGCATGGGCAAGGGTTCATTGACGATAACCGGCATCGCAGGGGCTCTTTCCAGAGCTTCTTGGATGCGATTGACATCCAGGCCTCCGCCGGCGTTACTGCCTTCGAAGCGCTTAAGTAGTTCTCTGGCTTTGTCGATTTGCCCGGTTTGATAATAGAACACGCCCAGCGTGGAATAGCTGCCTGACCACTCCGGCAAGAGATCAACCGCCTGCTGCAATTGCTCGCCCGCTTGCGCTGTCTTTCCTTCCAAAACGGAGAGCAGGCCTTGTCCCCAAAGAAGTTTGCCTGACCCTGGAATACGAGCAAGCCCTTCTCGCAAGGTTTTTGCCGCATCGCTCAGATCGTTAAGCCGAAGCTGCAGCAGCGTTAGAGACAGGTAGTACTGGTCGTTGTCCGGATTTCGATGGATGGCATTCTTGAAGATTTCGGAAGCCTCAACGGTTTGTCCGAGATGGGCTTTAATATCGCCCAGCAAAGAGAGGAATGCATCATCCTGCTGTCCGCTGGCTGAACCCTGCTGCGCAATTTCCAGTGCCTGCGGATAGAGGCCGTTGCGAAAATAGGCGTCGGCCAGGTCGAACTTCACATCATCGGAATCGGGATTTGTGCCTAAGGCGTTCTGAAAATGCTGGATGGCGTCTTTGTAAAGGCGGTATCGGGCGAGCAAGACACCGACACCGGTTTGCGTCCTGTAGTCAGAGGCGCTGAGTTGATCCAACTGCGCGATGGCTTTGCGAGCGTCTTCCACTTTGCCAAGTTTGAGGTAGCCTTCGGCAAGCAGGTAGAGGTCCTCGGGCTGGCCGGGGTGCGTCTGGATCTGCTGAAGCAACTGGGTGAGATCCAGCATGGTTTTTTCCTTACCGGAAAGGCTGGAACGGTTGTTCAAATAATCGAACAAATGCTGGTAGGGATAGGGGCCAGTGGAAGCATTCTTGGAGAGGGTCTGGAACACGCTCATGTCCCGTTCGGCGGCCATCGTTTGATGGAGGCTCCTCTCTACCATCGCCAGTTTGTAGTATCCCGAAGCGGGAGCGTTACTGACGCGGACGTATTTGCGCAGCAGGTCGGCGGCCTCCGGTAATTTTTTGCTCGCGATGCGCAAATTGGCCAGCTCCAAAAGTGCCTCGGGATAGTCCGAATTAGAGCGGAGTGTTTCTTGAAAGAAATTTTCCGCGGCTTCGTGATTGCCCTGGCGCTCTTCGATGTAGCCCATATTGAATAGGCAAGCCGTGTTGCGGGGATCCTTTTTCAGACCCTCCTCGAAATATTTCCGAGCTTCGTCGAAACGCCCAAGTTGCCGGTAAGAGAGACCCATAAAAGCGTAGGATCTTGCCGCGGGATCCAGTTCGATCAACCGCTTGAACTCCCCGATGGCTTTTTCCACTTTGCCGGACATGAAGTAGCTTTCTCCGAGCGCGGCCCGCAGATCGGCTCGCTGCGGAGAGATCTGCAAACCGGATTCGAGCAGCGGAATAGCATCCTCGTAATAATTCTCAGACATGCAGACACGGGCAAAGAAAAAAGTGATATCCGGATTCTCGGGAGCAAGCTTGTGCGCGCGCGCCAAGAGATCCAGGGCGTCTGCCGGCCTGTGCTGCTCCGAATAAACCTGCGCCAACAAATAGAGGGTCTCCGGCGAATCGGGCTTAAGTTTCAAGGCGCGGTTCAAGACGAGTTCGGCCCCGGAATACTCGGCGTTGCGCAGGTAGACCCCGCCGAGGTTGTGCAGGATCTTGAAAGTGTTGGGTTGCAAGGCATTGGCCTGTTCGAGTTCGGGTTGAGCGGCACGATGTTGTTTTTCAGAGGCCAGCAAAACGCCCAGGGTGAAATGGACCTGCACGTTGTTTTTTTGCAGGGCGGAAAGCACCTTGGCAGTCCGCAAGGCCTCCGTGCCGCGGCCGGCCTCGAGGTAAGCTCTGGTTAAGTTGAAACGAGACGCGACGTCCTGCGGCTGGACATGCAGCAAGTAAGGAATAGCTTCAGCGGGTTGCTTTTTCGCTAGAAGCACCAAGCCCAAATTGTAATTGCCGTCGTGATCGGCAGGATTCAGGCGCAAGGCCTGGCGGAACTCCGCTTCGGCTAAGTCCAATTTTCCCCGCGCGACATACAAGTTTCCCAAATTGTTGTGAATTTTGACTAATCTCGGATTGAGTTTGAGCGCATGTTGGAAGGCGTCGAAAGCTTCGTCGTAATTCTTTGCTTGCGTACAGGCGAGGCCCAAAAGGATGTATCCCTCGGCGCTGGAGGGATTCTGTTTCAGCTCTTCCAGGATTTTGCCCTTCGCTTCCTCGAAGCGGTCTTGGCGAAGAAGAGCCTGGGCGTCCGCGAAGCGTGAGTCGGACTTGGAAGACTGCCGCGAGCTTTGCTTTATGGGAGAAGATTGCTGTGCTGCGTTTCCTGGGTGCGAAAACAAAATCACAGTCAGTGCCAGGAAGCCGCCTACCTGCACCCGCCAGCGCGTACCTCCAGTGGTATGCCGGGCAAAGCCGCCAAAGAGCATGAAGGACCTTCCTCCGCGCGAATCACGTCTGGAACAGCCTGCAATCAAAGGATCAATTTAGCATCTGCAGAGCTTGTTGAGCCACCTTGTGCTCTGGTCGCTCGCGTAGTAATGCAAGCAAAACCTCTCTCGCTTTTTCTTTTTCCTGCAAGACCACGTAGAGGCCGGCGAGATTAAGATAAGCCTGGTCAAATGCAGGGGCGACCCTGATGCAGGTTTCAAACTTTTCTTTAGCTTCGGAATAGCGCCGCTGACGAACGAAAACAACACCCAGGTTATTCAACGCATCGGCATGATCTGGACGCAAGGCGATAGCCCTTTCCAGATAATCCGATGCGCGCTGCAGCTGATTTTGCGTGGCGTACAGCATTCCCAAGCTGTAGTTCGCATCGGAGTCCTCGCGAGCGGCTTCCAGGGCTCGCTCTAGAAGTTCCTTCGCTTCATCGAAGGCGCCCTTTCGACGTAAGAGGTTGCCAAGGTTGAGGAGCACCGTAACGTAAGTCGGCTTGAGGCGAAGGCACTCTCGAAAATCCCTGATGGCCTCGTCCTCCTGACCTTGTTGGGCGGCGACCATTCCGAGATTGTTCCAGGCCTCGGCATAACCGGGATGAAGTTTTACCGCGTGCGCAAGGTTTAGATGTGCTGCGGATAGGTCCTTTTTCTGTAGGTAGAGAGTGCCCAGATTGTAATAGGCAATGGGATCGTCGGGTTTGGCGCTGATCGCCAGTTTGAATGAGGCGGCGGCTTCCTCAAAATAGCCGCGCTGAAACATCGCTACCCCATAAGTGACATCGTTGCGCTGAAATAACCCGCCTTGATACAGCGTGCCCTTCATGGGCAGTGACTTCTCCAGGAATCCAGCGGGAGTGTCGGGCATAGTCCGTATGTCATCCAGCAGACGATCGGGATCCACTGGTCCCTGAAAGACTTTGACGATCATGCCGTCGCGCTGCAACAAAAAGGAAGTCGGAAGGCCCAGATCTCGCCGGCGGTCAAACAGGAACCGATAGAGGATGTTGTATACGCCAGCGACCTCTCGAGTTGCCAGAAGGATGGGGAGAGAAATCCCTTCTTGCCTAGCAAACGATCGCACCGCTCCCGCGTCTTGGGGATCATTCACGTTAATACACAAAAGGCGGAGGTCATGTGAAGAGAATTTTGCTTGATACTTCTGGAGGAGTCGGAGCTGTTCAAGGCACGATGGCGCAGTAGTGGTCCAAAAGTGAAGAAGGATGAAATGCCCGCGAAACGAGGACAGCTGGATGGTATTCCCTGCCAGATCGTGCAACAAAAAGTCTGGAGCGTGAAGAGGCTGCACGAGCCATGTTTCAGCGGAAAGAGGTAGGGTTTGCGCTCTTGGGGATTCGATCTGACCCGCATAGGACGAGGATGAGGCAGCAAAAGGCTTTGCCTGAAATTCATCAATGCCTTCCCGCACTTCGACTCGGTGATTTACGAGCAATTTCCCGAACACTTGCGTCAGGCCGCTAGGCCAGCGAACGCTGGCTCGGACCGTACTCTCGGTCTTTCCGAGCCCGAAGAAAAGCTCCTTGGTGTGCTGTGACAAAAAACCGGAACCCGCCTGCAGAACTTTTGTCTGGCGATGGCCGCTGGCTTCCACCGTCACAACAGCTCCAATTGCATCACGATTGCTCTTCTCCCCCCGCAAGCGGAAGGTGATCGACGCGCCAAGATCCTTCATCGAGTTGTGCAGGATGCGAAGCTGCGGGGCGGTGCGGTTCTTGAGAATGAGTTCAAGTCGCCCGTCGTTGTCAATATCAGCCAGCGCAAACGAACGACTGTCATCGAGAAAATCCAGTCCAACAACGCCAGAAACTTCGGAAAACGTATCGTCGCGATTGTTGGCAAAGAAAACGTTCCGCTCAAAACCATTCCACGTCGAGTCGGCTCGAATGAGTTCGTTGATCGCGTTCCATCCTCGTTCGTAATCGGGCGACGGACTGGAATTCTCAGGCGACTTGGCCACTACTTGCCGCCAAAAGAAGCTGGAGACGTCAGGCCCACCGGCGCCAGAAATATAGCCATTCGCAACATAGAGGTCAGCGTAGCCATCGTGGTCAAAGTCCCAGGCATCGGCCGACCAAGCCCAGCGGCCCATTTCCACTCCGGCTGGCCCAGCCACGTTTTGAAATTTGCCGTTCCCTTGGTTGCGATACAACGAGTTACCGGTCATGTGACGGCGGTAGCGGGCTCGGATCTCCTGCCCAACCTTGTCGTGGAAATGCGGTTGTCCAAAAACGCGCATACCATCCGCCACCCACATGCCCGCGGCATAGATATCCTGGTTTCCGTCGTTATCGAAGTCCAGCCAGCACGCACTCATGCCTGCGCCCACTTCATCGACACGCGCCTCGGAGGAGACGGGAGTAAAAGTTCCATCGCCATTATTTCGGTAGAGGTTGTTACGGCCGAAGTCATTCACGACGTATAGATCCGGCCAGCCGTCGTTGTTGTAGTCGTTCCAAGTGCAGGCAAAACTGTAACGATCATTATCCATGTTCAGGCCGGCAGCCTCGGTGCGATCTAGAAATGTACCGTTGCCTTCGTTGTGAAAGAGAAAATTCGGAGGGCCGTTGCGCGCGTCAAAATAGGGAACGGGATAGCGATACTGGTCCAGTCCAAGATAATACGTATACAGGCAAAAATAGATGTCCAAGCGGCCGTCCCGGTCATAATCGGCTATGGCCGCGCCGGTGAATGTTCCGGCTGGCGTGTGCGCGAAATGGAAGGCATCAGGTTTGTGGGAGAACTTTCCATTCCCTTGATTCCGGAACAGTAAAGGGCCGCCCGAGCAAACCACCAAGAGGTCCTGGAGCCCTCTATTCTCGAAATCGGCAAATAGAGCGCAAGCGCTGTTGTCCAGCACGCCGACTCCAGCAGAATCGGTCACGTCTTCGAACGTACCGTCGCCTCGATTGCGGTAAAGGCGGTTGGGAAGCCCGGGAGGCTGGCAGACATAAAGATCGTCGTGGCCGTCGTTGTCGAAGTCTCCGGCGGCGACCCCACAGTTACCGTAGACGTTGATGCCGGTCGCCTCGTCCAAAACGGTGCGCCAATAATCGATACTACGAAGCAATTGAGTTTTGTAAGACTCAGTGGCGCCAAGAGCTTGCGCGGTTACGTCCAGGAAAGTGGGTTGGTGAGCACGGCTGAGCATTTCCTCCGTCGCCGCCCAACTAGACACGCGCCAGTCCCCGGCGTCCTTGCGAATCCACTCGGTGAGCCAATTTCCAATACGCCCCTCGCGAAGGGACGCGTTTGGCGCTCCCACAAGGTCATAGCGAATTTCGATACGTACTCGCAACGGAGAGTTCGCCATTTGCTCGATTTCGAAGATGTGGAATTCCGCTGTTTCCAAGCGCGCCAGCGGAGCCAGGTAAGTTCGAACTTGTTCCAGAAATTGTTCGCGACCCAACACCGCATCGCGCCGAAACTTTCTTCGAAAGACTTCAATTCCATTCCCTGAGCGCTGCATTGTTTCTTGTGCCGGGACGAGTGGCGCAGCTTTGAAGGAAGGATCCAGCAAGCCCGTAAGGGTTTGAAGAGAGGGTGGGCCTGAGCGCAATTCTTTCGCCCAGGCGTGGAGGAGTAGGGCGATCTCCGCGGCGTATTTTTCCGTCACATATTCATCGCTGCCCGGTATGACGTAGCGGAGCACATCGTCCAAGGGAGACTTCGCCGGATAATGCGGGGTAAAGCGCGACTCCGCAAAAGGCGAGGAAGGCGTCCGTCCCGCCTGGGCCTGTGAAACCAAGCAGGGATAGGCCGCGGAATGGAGAGGCGCGGGAAGAAAAAGCAAGGGACTCCACCGAAACGCTCCCAGAAATGTTCGGCGCGAAAGTTTGTGGTTTCCCGCTATGTCAGGCCCCATCCTGGAGTTCTCGAGGAAGTTGCGATGTTAACGCAAATTATCCTCAAAGCTTCAAATTTCTTCGCCGGTCAATCGAAAACTGCTTGCCAAAATGCCTCCTTGGCCCCAGAGACATTCCAACGCCGCTGCGGAATCGGACTAGAAAGGACAGGTTAAGGTTGGAGGGATCGCTTCAGCAGGTGTCTCTACAAATTCACTAGGAGGGCGCGGGCCCGGAGGAATGTCCCACAATCAGCTCCGCAGGAATCTCGTATTCCTTGCCATGTGGGTTTGCGGAACTGCAAAGCTCATGCAGAACGTCCGCCGCCATTTGCCCAAGCAAATCCCGGTGAATGTCCACTGTGGTGATCGAAGGGTTGCTGTATTCCGCCAGGCGAGTGCGGTCAAATCCGGTTACGGAAATATCCTCTGGAACGCGGCAACCCGCGTTTGTCAGCCCTTTCAGCACGCCCACTGCGGTCAGGTCATTCACCGCCATTACCGCAGTAGGTCTCGGAGACATTTTCGCAATCGACAAGCCCGCGGCCAGTCCCTTTTCGAAACGCAGGTCCCCATGAATTACCGGCCCCGGTTTCAGTCCCAGTCGCAACATCGCATTCTCATAGGCTTCCAGCCGAAGCATGTTGGACTTGAGTTTGGGCCTTCCGGCGACAAACGCAATCCTTTGGTGTCCCAAGTTGTAAAGATAGTTTACCGTCAGTTCGATTCCCGCTTTGTAGTCAATACGCAACGTGCTCACGTACCCCCGCGCCGGCGCATGGTCTAGAAATGTGACGGCGATCTTCCTGCGGGCCAATTCGTTGATTAACGACGAGTTGATCTCGGAAGTCATGATCGCCACACCGCTAACGTTGTGCGACATCATTCGGCTGGCGGCTTCTTGGGTACGGCGCGGGTCATAGTTGGTATCGCTGAGGACTGCGTCATAGCCGAGTTGCCGGGTCCGCGCAAGAAAGCCTTTGATGATTTCCGGGAAAAAAGGGTTCTCGATGTCGGAAACAATGATGCCGAGCATGCGCGTATCGCGCGACGCAAGGCGGCGGGCATGGAGATTTGGCAGATAACTGAGTCGTTTTACCGTGGAAAGGACAAGATTTCGCGTCCTGCGACCCACCTTTCCCCGCTTGTTCAACACGTTAGACACCGTTGCCGTGGAGACTCCCGCTGCTTTCGCGACATCTCGAATTGTCAATTGCATAAACCTAGCGAACCATCCTCGACAAGTGGCTGAAACGGTGTGAATTCATAGCGTACGGGGCTGCTCAGAAGTATATATCAAGAAAATGCTTGACAGCATCAGAACAATTGTGATGGAGTGCCGCAACAGGTTAAGCGTTTAAGCTGTTTGGGGTTCCTGGTGAGTGGCGAGAGATGGCTGTGAGTACTCCCTCAGTGACTTGCATCTCTGAATCACCGCTCTATCTCCAGCCACATTTCTGGTGGTCCTTTTCAGCGCGCCTGCTTTTTTGTCCTCGGTCCCGCAACAATCGGCGGAAGATTGCTTGAGGCGCCACGGGGCCTAGCATTTGCTTTTTCGAGCCCAAGGAATCAGGAGGTTAACAATGAAGTCGAAACCTAGGATCACATTGTTCGATGGTCGGGAACTGTGGTTCGCGTTGCTTCTTGTTGTTCTATTCTCCGCTGCTACTCCCCTTCGCGCTCAAGTCGACACCGGCGCAATCCTCGGAACCGTAACGGACACGTCCGGCGGGGCCGTCACTAGTGCGAGTGTCACCCTCACAAACCAAGGGACAAACGCAGCACTCACCATTACGACCGGGGCGGACGGTGGCTACAAGTTCACGCCGGTGAGGATTGGCACGTATAAGATCAAAGTTTCCTTGCAGGGGTTTCAGACCGTCGAAAAGCGGGACATTACGGTGAACGTCGGCGCCGATGTGGTTGTCGATTTCACGCTCAAACCCGGCTCGGTTACGGAAACAATTGAAGTCGCTTCTTCCGTTCCTGTACTTTCGACACAGGACGCTTCCGTGGGTCAAGTCATCGACTCACGGAACGTCACTAACCTTCCCTTGAACGGGCGCAATTTCACTTTCCTGGCCCAGCTCGCCGCTGGCGTGAATTCCCCTCAGGCCGATACTCGCGGCAATGCCGCCAGTGGCGCCTTCGCCGCGAACGGTCTTCGGCCGGCTCAAAATAATTATTTGCTCGATGGGATCGATAATAACTCGGATACCGTAGATTTTCTCAATGGGACGAATTATGTTGTCTTGCCTCCACTCGATGCCATCGAAGAGTTCAAGGTGCAAACATCGGACTTTAGTGCGGAGTTCGGTCGTTCGGGCGCGGCTGTTCTAAATGCCACCATCAAATCCGGCACGAATAGCTTTCATGGCGCCGTTTGGGAATTCTTCCGAAATGATAAGCTCGACGCTGCCGACTTCTTCGAAAACGCAGGCGGGAGGCCGAAGGGGGCGCTCCGCCAGAACCAGTTTGGCTTCTCTGCGGGTGGTCCGGTGGTAATCCCCAAGGTTTATAATGGCAAGAACAAGCTTTTCTTCTTCGGCGACTACGAAGGACTTCGCAGAGTTCAAGGGACGGTTCTCAGCGGTGCCGTTCCCACGGTGCTTGAGCGAAACAGCGGTTTTACCGACCTTTCCGATCTGATTACGCTTCAATCCGGGACGCAGACCGACTTATTGGGCCGCACCATGCCCATCGGCACGATCTTGGATCCAGCCACCACACGTGCAGTACCTGGTGGATTTGTCCGGGATCCCTTCGGAACTTGCCCAGCCTCTACGACCAACTTTACGCTGGCTGCCTGCGGCCTTAATCACCTCCCGGTGGTTCGTCTGGATGCCAACGCGATTAAACTTCTGAACCTATATCCATTGCCGACGAAGAGCGGCACGTTGACGAACAACTTCACCAACTCGCCCAAGCTCTTCGAGCATCGCAATTCTTTTGACAGTAGGCTAGACGCGAATTTCAATGAAAAAAACCAGATGTTCTTCCGATTCAGCCTTGCGGATGATCCGCAATTCATTCCCGGTATTTTTGGCGGCGTGGCCGATGGCGGTGGCTTCCAGCAAGGCAACCAGACCGCCAATGCGCAGCAAAGCGCCTTGGTTTACACCCACACGTTTTCTCCGAAGTTGATTAACGTTGCCCGCGCCGGTCTGAATTATCTTCACACCACGCGCGTCTCGCCTACAGCGACCGATCTGAGCGATCTTCCTGCAAAATATGGGATTCTGGGGGTACCTCAGCGGGCCGAAAACGGCGGCCTTCCAGCTTTCAGTTTCAACGGCTTGCAGACTCTTGGGAGTAATGCCTTCCTGCCGTCGGATGAAGTTTCGTCCACCTTCCAGCTCACCGATGACCTCACGAAGGTTTATAACAAACATACCTTCAAGATGGGCTTCGAATGGCAACACGTAAAGTTCTCCACGCTCCAGCCTTCCTGGTCCCGCGGACAATTTGATTTCAACGGCGCCTACACGGATATTCCGAATGGGGGGCAGAACGGTCATAACGGGATCGCACAATTTTTGTTGACTCCTATCGCGTCGACCGTTCCCGGTGGAGTCGATTACCTCGGTGGCCCGAATGACGTTCGCGTTTCTAACATCTCACTGACCGACAATGGCAAAAACTATTACGGCGCATACATAAACGACGACTGGAGACTCACTCCCAAGGTGACTGTCAATTTGGGCTTGCGCTGGGAGTTCTTTGGGCTGGTCTTCGACCACCATGGCAACCAAGCCAACTTTGTCCCCACGGGGCCTCCGAACGGAAAGCCCATGTACCTCATCCCAGCGGCGAAGAATGCCAGCCAACTCTCGCCCAGCTTCATCAATTTACTGTCGCAAGACGGCATTACGCTTGCCTTCACGGACCAATATGGGAAGGGACTTGGTTACTCACAGAAGACGAATTTTGCGCCGCGGTTCGGACTCGCCTATCAAGTTACTCCTAAACTTGTCGCTCGCGCGGGCTTTGGCTTCTTCTTTAACGGTTTCGAGAACCGCGGCTACTCGCCAAATCTCGGTGAGAACTATCCATTCCAGTTCGATTTCCACTTCACCAGGCCCGATGACAACCATCCCATCAACAACTTCGGGGGGTGCAATACTGCCACGCCGACCGGAGGGCCAACTCTGGAGACCGGCTTCAGTTGTACTCCGGTCGACCCGCTCTCTCCATTGTTTAAGGCCAGCGGTTTAAACCTGCGAGGCATTCAGTTTAACTATCAGACTCCCTACTCGATGGGCGCCAATCTTACTCTTCAATATCAGCTGACACATTCCATGTCGGTTCAAGCAGGCTACGTGACTTCCCTGGCTCGGCATTTGGAAACTTTTCCGAGCACCAATAATGTCAACCAACTCTTGCCGAATGGCGGCAATCCCGATACGGCGAAGCAGTTTTTGGATTTTGGGCGAGGCTCAAGTTACGCAATAACCAGTGGTAATAGCGCCTACCACGGCCTTCAGACCAAAGTGGAAAAGCAATTTGCTGGCGGGCTCAATTTCTTGGCGGCCTACACCTGGTCCAAGGTCCGGACCGACGCCCGCGATTTGCTGAACGGAGGCAGCATTAGCGGTTACCGCGCCCCGCAGATTCCCGGTATGGGCATACATGCCGACTATTCATTGGCTCCCTTCGATATCCGCAACGTGTTCCATTTTAGTGGCGGTTACGAGCTTCCTTTTGGCAAAGGCAAACGTTTCTTGTCCAAGGCCAGTGGGTTTGCAAACGCATTAGGCGGAGGATGGAGCACCGTCTGGAGTACCACCTTGCAGGGTGGCCAGCCCCTTACGATTGGTTGCCCCAGGGGCACTGCCGCGGGAGCCGGTTGCTTCGCTCTAAAAACCGGTCAAGACGCGAAGCTGGGACTTTATACCGATTCGCAAGGTAAACTGAACTGGATCGGCAACGCAAAGGCATTCAATCAGCCTTGTCAGTTGGGTGCTGGCTTGACCCCCTTAGCTACGCCGACGGGTTGTGCTCCTTTGACCGGCGTGGCAGCGCTCGGTGGCGCCCCAACGCAGATTTGGGGTCCTGGATTCCATCGCCTGGACTTCTCTATCTTTAAGAGTTTCCAGTTGACCGAGCGCATGAGCGCACAATTCCGCACCGAGATATTCAACGTTTTCAATCATCCGAACTTTAATGCGCCTGGATTTGGCGGCAACGGTGTCGTCGCGATCTCGGGTTCTACGAACTTCCTAAATGCGAACTTCGGCGAGATCGGATCGACCCGCGATGCCCCTTACGACCCACGCCAAATCCAGTTTGCGCTGAAGTTGTACTACTAAGACTTCAAGGACCACGCACGGCCGCGGAAAGCGCTTCTCCAGGCACCTTCCGCGATACTTCTAGAACCGAAGTTCCACTGGCTTGTCGGCGTGGTAGCATACGAAACTGTGAGCGTCCAACTGCGGCGAATTTGGCTTGTCCTCACGCTTCTTATTGTGTTTCCGCGCGTCTCTGTGGTTTTCTGCCAACAAAAATCGGACTTCGAACATGAGTTTCAAGCGGCCGTTGCCGAATACGATTCCGGCCATCTCGCGGAAGCTGCTACCAAGTTGGAAAAGCTACTTCCCCAGGTCCCACAGAACTTCGAAGTTCACGAACTCCTTGGCCTTGTTTACGCAGCTCAATCCCAGAACCAAAGAGCACGCGATCACCTCGAGGCAGCGGTTCGCCTCAACCCTCGTTCTGCTTCTGCACACACGAATTTCGGAAACATCCTTGTCCGTCTAGGCAAGCCTGACTTGGCCAAGCAACAGTTCGAGAAAGCAGTGGCTCTCGCTCCGCAAGACTACGAAGCCAATCACAATCTCGGCGAGCTTTTTGCGCGGATGAATAAAGTGTCCGAGGCCATTTCCTATTTGGAGCAGGCCCAGCACCTCAATTCTGCCTCCTACGACAACGGTTACGACTTGTCTTTGGCGTATTTGCTGACAGGGCGCCTCGGCGATGCTCGGCAGCGGATTCACGATCTTGTTAAACGCAAGGATACTGCCGAACTCCATAACCTCTTGGCCCAAGTCGAAGAAAAAGACGGCAATTTTGTTTCCGCCGTCAACGAGTTCGAGACCGCGGCGCACATGGACCCGAGCGAGAGCAATATCTTCGATTGGGCCAGCGAGCTTCTCGTCCATCGCACTCTGGAGCCCGCGATTGAAGTTTTTCGCCAGGGCACGGAACGCCATCCGGACTCTTCTCGCATGGCCATAGGTCTGGGCATGGCTTATTATTCGCTTGGCAAGTACGACGATGCTGTAAAGTCGCTTCTCCGCGCCGCTGACCTGGACCCCTCTGATCCCCGCGGCTATCCTTTTTTATCTCGCGCCTTTGATAGCTCACCTAGTCAGGCCAATGAGGTGATTGAGCGTTTTCGCCGCTTCACCGAGCTTCGGCCGAAGAACGGTCGGGCTTTCTACTACTACGCGGTCAGCCTCTGGAAGAGCAAGAGGGCCGAGGATACGAACCTCGATGTTAGTCAGATTGAATCGCTTCTCAAGAAGTCCATTGCCCTCGAAGCGGAACTGCCAGAGGCCCACTTGCAATTGGCCAATCTCTACTCGGACCAAAAAAAATATGCGGAGTCCATCCCGGTGTATCTGCGGGCGCGGGAACTTGACCCGGATTTGGCGGACGTGCATTACCGGTTGGCCCAAGCCTATGTTCGAGTAGGTGAAAAAGATCATGCCCAGGAGGAATTTAACGTTTATCAGAAACTGCGCGAGCAGCATCTGTCTGATCTCGATAAGCAGAAGGCGGAAATTCGGCAATTTGTCTATTCGGCGAAGCAAGGCCCCGATGCAAAACCCTGATGAAGCTGATCCGTGTGATTGGCCCCGTGCCAACCGATTGCGCTTTCTTTTTTGGTTGCTGGGCACCTTGACAATGGTTTACCTGTGTCCTATACCAGCGTTGCTGAATTGCCGATGACCGTTCGCTCCTCATTTCGGCTGACTAACCGCCCCGATTGGCTGTGCGGGATGAGCGAATCCAATCCTCGCGAACTCGCCCGGCAACTTGCCTTCACCCGGCGAGAATTTCTGCGCTCCGCGGCAGGGGTGGCCCTCGGGAGCGCCTTATTGCATGCGGGCCCGCTTGTCTTCGGTGCAACGCCTCGCTCCAAGAGGAAGGTGATCGTCATCACCTTCGGCGGCGGAGCGCGCGATCAGGAGACTTTTGCGCCAGAAGGCCAGGACAATATTCCGCACTTGATGCGCGAACTCATCCCTCGGTCAACGTTTTTTACCCAGGTGGTCAATCACGGAATCCTGGGCCACTACGTTGCGACCGCGAGCCTGGCAACGGGCGTCTACGAAACCATAAATAACTTTGCTTCGCTCCCCCCGGAATCTCCCACCGTATTTGAGTATTTCCGCAAAGATTTGAAGCGTCCTTCTTCGGACGCGTGGGTCGTTGCCCCCAGTAATGGCTTTAACCGCATCGGTGAGAGCAGCCACCGGTCATTTGGTCCCGGTTCGGGGGCGCGAGTGATTTTGCCCAAGTATTTGTTGAGCGCGGCGACTTCCGGCCGCGGCGATTACGGACACTTGCTTCGAGACAGCTACGAAACACCGCTATACGCGCCGGAACTCGGCGGGAATACCTTCGAGCTGGAGCAAATGGAGATGATCCTGAAGCTCTCGGTGGACGATTTCAAGGCCCACGCGCGCACCTTGTCAAGCCCGGATGAGCTCTCCGTCTACATCGTCCGGCAGTTGATGCGTCAATTAGCGCCCAGCCTCCTCTGGGTTACCATGCACGATATCGATATCGCCCATGCCGGAGCCTACTCGCTGTACATCGAGGGAATCCGGCGGACGGATCGCCTCTGCGCGGAACTGTGGAAGGTGATCCAGAGTGAACCGGAATACACAGGCAGGACAACGCTCTTCATCCTTCCCGACTTCGGGCGTGATTCCGACGAAGATGCCGGCGGTAACGGGTTTCAGCACCACCGCACGGGGGATGTCATCTCCCGAACCACCTGGATGATGGCTCTAGGACCCGGAATCCGTGAGGGTGTGGTGTACGACCGGCCGGTGGACAGTATTGACCTCGTGCCGACTCTCGGCTCCATGATGGGGTTCACCGCATCGCTATCCCGGGGCAAGCCGATTACGGAGATTCTGTAGGTCCTATGCGTCCGGAAGATTTAAAGCCCGAACAGTTTAGCGCGTATCCGCCTGAGGCGAGAAGGTTGGCATTGGACTATCTTGGTACGTTCCGGCGATTGCCATTAAGCTTCCTGCCTAACCTGTTGCGGCAAGTGATCGAATTCGATTTCAAGTTCCCAGTGGAGCGCAAGACTCTAGAAAAAGAGCTCGCGAACCTGCGCTCCCTTTCGCAGCATGACCTTCAGCTCTGGTTTCGTGAATTCACGGAGATCAAGCTGTCGGAAAGCCTCGAGAAATTTGACTGGGTTTCTGCTCCGGCACAATTTGTGGAGCAGCTCTCCGCCCATCTCTGGACCACGCATCAGATGGATGCGTTTCGCCACGCGGCCCTGGGCTACGCGGAGAAGTTACGCGCGGCGGTTACACCGGAACCTCCAATAACGCCTCGTTTCGGAATTGCAGTGATTGGTCAAGGAGTAGACCTTGCGCCTGAACCGCTCTTCCGGAAACTACGGCCACATGGCGCTTTCTTTAGTGCAGTTAATCCGGAAAACGGTCTGCAACATCTTCTCGACACAGTTGCGGCGCGTGCCGGATCGTATCCCGCTCCGTACGCCCATTGGTATATCGACGGAGGAGAGGAGCTTCCACATCCTTCGGGAGTTACATGTGTTTCTTACACGGCTATGGATCCGGTTCGCGCAGCGATCTTGGCGAGAATCCATGCCGAAACTCAGAAAAAAGGCATGGGTCCAGAGGCTCTGCGCACGCTTATGGCCCAGTTGCGGCCAGTGGACTTGGGCATGGCTTCTGCCAGTGGCCCCGTTCTCGATCACTTCCAAATCAAGTTATTAACGGAAGGATCCGGAACGCAGATCTTTAGCACGAGCTTCGTGCAATGGGCGGCGCGTGAAGCTCTTCGACGCGCCCAGCCCCTGACCTCGCTCGTCCGTTTTGCTCCCCGGCAGCGGCAAAAGCCCATGAACGAACTGCTGTCACCTAGCTCGGAAAGGGTTGAACTGGATCCGGTAGGCTCACTAATGGACGCGGATATGGGCGCTTACTACAACTGGATTAACCAGCAGCGGCTACCTGGGTCCGAAAAATCGCTTTTTCTGGCATGGTTCGAAAATCAAAAAGAAGCCGTTGCGATTTCACCAACACTTCCCCACGGCACAGTTTCCGCAGAAACTATCGATCTCCGTGGGATTCTCTCCTGGATAACTTGAGCGAGTGCCATGCACTCAACGAACAGTCGTTAGCTCAAGTCAGCTATCGTGAAAGAGACCATCGGCGCAACTGTGATTTCCCACAACCGGACTTCTAGCCCGGAATAACTTCCAGTTAGCCCGTTATCCAGGAGTGACGCGGCCTATTCGCTCCGCAGTGCACCTCCTGTGATCGCCACAATGCTGCTTCTCACAGACTTTTAACCGGGAGCATAATCTCGATGAGTATGGTAGTCGGGGCATCTATACCCTAAGTGTAAACGCGCTATCTGTCCCCGTTTGTGCATCAAGGGTGGTGATGACTCGTGACAGGAAAATGTATGCTGCTGCTCATTGTTGTGCTCAGCGTAGTGGCTACTTGGCAAAATGGCCCTCAGGCGCCGGAAACCGATGAATCCCGCACGAATCCGATCTACATAACCCGTGTCACTGTCATTGATACGAAAAACGGTAAAGAGCTTCCGGACAGAACCGTCATTCTCGCGGGTGATCGCATCACCGGTGTTGCCAAGACCAAGGACGCTAGAGTGTCGCCAGGTGCAAAAGTTGTGGATGGCAGGGGTAAGTTTCTCATTCCTGGCTTATGGGACATGCATGCTCACCCGCTCGCGCCCGAACGCCGCGATACGTACTTTTCTCTGTTCCTCGCCAATGGTGTCACTGGGGTGCGTGACACCGGAGCGTGGATATCGTTATCCGAGATACACCGCTGGCAGCAAGATCTAGCCACCGGCGCACTGGTCGGGCCGAGAATCGTAGGAGTCGCCGGTCCCCTTGTCGATGGACCCGGCGTTAAGCATGCTCGCACTGGATTTCCGAACGAGACTGCTGTCGGTACCATGAACGTTACTAATGCCGCCGACGCACGCGCCGTGGTCGCCACTCTCCAGCAGCAAGGTGCCGACTTTATGAAGGTTTACAACCAGGTGCCTCGGGAAGCGTTCTTCGCCCTTGCAGACGAAGCGAAGCACCGCAGCATGCCAATCATTGGTCATGTGCCATGGTCAGTCACAGTGGCTGAGGCTTCCAACGCCGGTCAACGCAGCATGGAACATCTTGACGGGCCGGTGCTAGAGTGCGCTTTTGCGAGCACCCCAAATCTCCGCGAGCAGATGGTGGCGGGCAAAGTGCCACCGACACTAGAAATTCTTCAGAGCGCGCTGGACCACTGTGATCCGGGCAAGATGACCGATTTATTCAAGCTTCTGGCCAAGAATGAAACGTGGCAGGTTCCTACGCTCGTGCAACTGCTGTTCACCGAGAAACCGGGTGCTGCACGCGACCTGCGGCTGAAGTATGTGATTCCTCCGATTCGCGAAGAGTGGGCAGCAATGCTGACCGGCATGGACAAGAATTTGGATTTGTTGCATCGGATTTTCCTGCTGAAACTCGGTTTCGTGCGCGCGATGCGCGCGCAGGGTGTGAGATTCCTGCCTGGTACGGACTCGCCGTCATACCCGGGCACGATCGCCGGTTTCGACCTGCACGACGAACTGCAGTTGCTCGTCAGAGCCGGATTCACACCCGCAGAAGCACTGAAGTCCGCCACTTGCGATGCCGCTGAGTTTATGGGTAAACAGAATGATTTCGGGTCCGTGGCGCCGGGCAAAATGGCAGATCTTGTGTTGCTGAATGCAAATCCCCTTACCGACATCCGCAACACGACCTCGATATCGGCGGTCTTCTTGATGGGCGAGGAATTTGACCGTTCTGCCCTCGATGCGATGTTGAAGAAAGCAGAAGCGGCTGTGACGGTAATCTCGCCACCAGCCGCAGCTCCGACAAAGTAACGGTCCCCGGTCCAAAGGCTCTCCTCGTTCACCCTCGGGAAACCGGGACTAATTCGGCTCACACGAGTGTTGTGCCGTCGAGAAACGCACTTGTGACCAACGATCCAGGCCAAGCTCGCGGATGGTCGGCAATCGGGAAGTTGGACCGCAGGTACTTTCGTTCGGGGTCGACCGGATTCAGTGGAATTTCGAGCCGATGAGGAACCACGCCGAGAATTGTTTTGAGTTATAGGCTCAGGTGGCGGAGAGCTTGGGACCGTTGGAGCTCCAATTTCACAACGCTATGGCTTCTCCTTTCGCGAGTCTATACTTCGAGCGATCGACGTTGTGGTTCCGTTGTAGATTGCGAAGTGGGCCAAAACATTGCACTTTCCAGCTTAGCTGCTGCATCTTGGTGTTCCCTGGGCCGTAGAGTTTCCACGACCGACGAAAGGTGATTTGGACATCATGCGCGGTAAGCGGCTCGGAGAAATGCTGTCTTGTACCAAACGGAGATTTCCGCACAAT
>Ga0066710_100000080_pt1 | contig 39429 bp, 36 predicted proteins | sample GraSoiAngelo_159_FD_79666 | JGI IMG/M metagenome (GOLD analysis project Ga0066710, IMG submission 79666) | Grasslands soil microbial communities from the Angelo Coastal Reserve, California, USA - 14_1009_16_40cm | ecosystem: Environmental > Terrestrial > Soil > Grasslands | place: USA... | reverse complement strand
GCTGTACCGTTCCAACCCGTGAACCACTGGGTATCGGACACGCCGTCGTTCAAGATCCGCACGACGGTGAGCGGCGACAAGGGGACTCTCTACTTCGAGTGTCACTACGTCGACGTGAAGACCGGCAAGGTGGTCTTGGTCGTGGGCGTCGATCAGAACGTCGAGAGAATCAACGGCAAATGGCTGATCACGAGCCTCTCCGCGGCGACACCGAAACTCGGGCCCTGAACGGCCGCTGATGCCCAGGTCCGACGCGCTCGGTGGGCCGCCGCTCGCGTCCCGTGCAGTGCTCGGGGGTGGAGCGGACAACCCGCTCGTCCGGGCCGTCGGCCGCCTGCCGGTCACGGTCCGGACGAAGCTGCTCGTCGCCTTCGTGGGCATCGCGGCGCTTCTCGTGGCCGTCGCCGTCCTCGGTCTGCGGGTCCTGGGCCAGTCGAACTCCCGTGCCGAGTCGCTCGGCACGCTCCAGAAGCGCGCGGCGACGTACCAGAGCGTCCAGACGCAGGCGCAACAGCTCCGCCAGCTGCTCGCAGTCCGAGTCGCGTCGGACCCGAGGATCAGCATCATGGTCGGAGGCCGCGACCCGAGCGTTCTCGGTGGGAAGACCTGGACGCTCGTCGATCTCGCGATCAACGCGTCGCTCTCGCAGCTCGGGCCGGCAACCAACGAGTCGCGCTTCGGCTTCGTGCCTCCCCCCGGGGACGAGCGCCTGCTCGAGCGGATCCGGTCCGATTACCGCACGTTCTCCCGTCTGATGGATCGGATCACTGCCGCCGACAGAGCGGGGGCGACGGGCAAGAAAAGCCAGCCGCTCCTCACTGCGGCCATCAACGCCGACACCGACCTGGGCTTCCAGACCGACCAGCTCGCTGCGACCACGCGCACGCAGACGGATCGGCTGATCGCCCAGAGCGGGAGCTCGTACACGAGCTCGCGGAACCTCTTCATAGGCGTCGGTGCGGCGAGCGTCCTGCTCGCGCTTGGCCTGGGCTTCATCCTTTCCTGGTCGCTCGTCGGCCCGATCCAGCGAACCGAGGCACGGCTCGCCGAGATCGCGGCAGGGGATTTCTCGCGGCACGTCGAGGTGCCGAACCGGGACGAGCTGGGCGCCCTGGCCGTGAACCTGAACCGGATGAACGACGAGCTCCGGCGGCTGTACGAGGAGCTCGAGACGGTGAGCCGGCACAAGTCGGAGTTCCTCGCCAACATGTCGCACGAGCTGCGAACGCCGCTGAACGCGATCATCGGCTTCTCCGAGCTCCTCGGGCAGCGGCTGGCGGGGGACCTGAACGAGCAGCAGGCCGGCTACGTGGAGGACGTGCTCGACGCGGGCCGCCACCTGCTCGCGCTGATCAACGACATCCTCGACCTGTCGAAGGTCGAGGCCGGGAAGATGGAGCTCGACGTGTCGGACTTCTCGTTACGTGACACACTCGAGAGCGGTGTGACGATGCACGCCGACCGAGCAGCCCAGGCGGGCGTCGTGCTCGCGCTGACGCTCGAGCCGGAGGAGATCGCGGTCCGAGCCGACGAGCGGAAGCTGCGCCAGGTCGTCTTCAATCTCATCTCCAATGCCGTCAAGTTCACGCCGTCAGGCGGCCGCGTGGACGTTGCGGCCCGGCTGGCCGACGGTGTCATCGAGGTGGCGGTGACCGATACGGGCACCGGCATCGCCCCGGAGGATCAGGAGCTGATCTTCGAGGAGTTCGGCCAGGTGCGCGGGGAGTCGGGGAAGCAACACCAGGGGACCGGGCTCGGATTGCCGCTCTCGCGCAGGCTGGTCGAGCTGCACGGGGGGCGGTTGTGGGTCGAGAGCGTCCAGGGTGCTGGGAGCACGTTCCGCTTCACGCTGCCCGTCGGCACGGCGAGCTGAGCGAGATGGCAGACGAGCTCGTCCTCATCGTCGACGACAACGAGAAGAACCTCAGGCTCGCGAGGGACGTGCTCCGCTTCGCCGGGTTCCGCACAGTCGAGGCCGCCAGCGGCGGCGAGGGCGTCTCTCAAGCCGTCGAGCACCTGCCTGACGTGATCCTCATGGACATCCGCCTTCCGGACATGGAAGGGACCGAGGCGGCGCGGCAGATCAAGGGCAACGAGCGGACGGCGCACATCCCCGTGGTCGCGCTGACCTCGCTCGCGATGAAGGGAGACCGCGAGGTGTTCCTGGCCGCCGGCTTCGAGGGCTACCTCGAGAAGCCGATCAGCGTCCTTGAGCTTCCGGACCAGGTGCGGAGCTTCTGTGGCCCCGAGGCGCCGGGCTCAGACGTCTGATTCGCCTGTCCACACGACACGGGGCCAGCCGCTAACCCTGGGCCGGTCGTCTGCCGATAGCTGGACCGGCGGGCAGCCGAGGGGAAGTCGGGGCGTGAGCTCCTTCTATCCACGGGGGACTGCCCGCCTGATTTGTCTGCAAGAAGCGAGATTCGCGTCGCCGCGAATCTCGCTTCTGCCCGTCCCTCAACGCCCCGTCGCCCCTGAAGAGGGCCGCCCGCGGCCCATTCGCAGCCCCGGAATCCTGCGGATTCCTGGGCGCGAAGGAGAAGCATCCGAGTGCCGTTCGACCAGGGAGGGCCTCGCCGATTCATCCGGCGAAGACATAGGCCTCTAGCCGGGTCTGGCCGCGAGGCCAGACCCTGGCCGCGGCGTGATCCGCGCCGCAGCGAGAAACAGCGGGTACGCGGCGACCTTGATTGCCTGTGCCGCGCCCCTGAGCACAGCTGCACGACTCCGTGTCCACGCGAGCCCGTACTCGTGGCGTAGCCGGTCTGGAAGCAGGGCTGTCGTCGACAGGCGGTGGGCCGGGGCCAGCAGTCGCAGCGGGAGGGGGAGAGGGGCACGGAGGATCACGCGCGCGACCTGCCGTGCGGGCTCGGTGACCTGGATCTCGTCGCCATCGAGCCGGCCGCGCAGGTAGTCGCGGAAGTCAGCCAGTGTGGCCGGGATCACGTCGGCCGGCGTGCCGAAGATGCGGGCGACGAGCGCCATCTCGCGGTAGTACCGCTCCTGCTCGTCAGTGTTGAGCGCATGCACGAAGCGGTGGTAGATGCCGAGCGAGCTGTACACGAGCGTCGCGTGCACCCACAACATGAGATCGGGATCCGACGCCGAGTACGTCGTCCCGGCCGGAAACACGCCGAGCTGCGCGCGCGTTTGTCCGTGCACGCGAGCATGGACGGTCTGAACGTCGCGTCCCGCCCGGTCGGCCTCCTCCTTCGTGCCATAGGTGATCAGATAGAGAGCACGCAGCGTCCCGAGCAGCCGGCGCCACAGGTCGTGCTGGTAGTCGGAGTGCTCGACGACGCCCACGGCGACGAGTGGGTGCGCGACTTGCAGGAGAACAGCCGAGCCTCCGCCGAGCAGCGGCACCAGCGGCGAGTTGCCGACCCGGCGGATCACGCTCTCCGGCGCGAAGTACCCGTCTCTCGCCGCCACGCGCGCCGCGTGCGAGCGCGCCTCGCCGCGCGGCCTCACGGCGTCGTCCACGCTCACAGGGTGCCAGTCTGCACGATGTCGAAAACGGGTATCACGGCTCCCGAGAACGAATGGAGGCCGGATGGCTGGATATACGCTGACGAAACTACCCGAGGTCAAGGATTCGGCGCCCGGATTCGGATACGGCGAGGTCCAGGAGGCCAGATTCGCCACCAAGGATCTTGGATCAGGCGAGATCGGCGTCTCGTATCACCGGGTCAAGCCGGGAAAGCGCCAGGGTTTCGCCCACAAGCACGACGAGGCCGAGGAGGTGTACGTGGTGCTTGCCGGGGCGGGCAAGATGAAGCTCGACGACGAGATCATCGATCTCGAGCCGCTCGATGCGGTCCGGGTCACGCCCCGCGTGATCCGTCAGTTCGAGGGCGGCCCCAAGGGCCTGGAGGTGCTCGCGTTCGGGCCGCACCACGAGGGTGACGGCGACATCATCCCGGGCTGGTGGACTGACTAATACGGCAGCTACCCTCGCGTCGTGATGGCGGCCGCGGTTCTCGTCGTTGACGACGACGGCCCGATCCGGCGCATGCTCGACCGGACTTTGAGCGCCGAGGGTTATGCGGTGTCGTGCGTGGCGGATGGGGGAGCGGCGCTTGCCGCGATCGAGCGGTCCGCACCCGATGTCGTCGTATTGGACATTGGTCTGCCCGGCGTCGACGGCTTGGCCGTGTGCCGGCGGGTCCGCGCAAAGGGCCTCGCTGTCCCCGTTCTTCTCCTCACGGCGCGGGACGCGGTCTCCGATCGCGTCACCGGGCTCGACGCCGGCGCGGACGACTACCTGATCAAGCCGTTCGCGCCTGAAGAGCTCTCGGCGCGGGTGCGTGCGCTGTTGCGACGCGGCCAGGAGCCGCGGCAGCGGCTCATGTTTGCCGACATCCTCCTGGATCTCGAGTCCCGGGTCGCGAGCCGCGGTGGTCGCGACCTCCGTCTGACACCGCGCGAGGCGGATCTGCTCGAGGTCTTCATGCTCAACCCGCGACAGGTGATTACGCGCGAGCTTGCGCTCGAGCGTGTCTGGGGTGAGACGAGCGCGCGCAGCCTCAACGTGGTCGACCGGTACGTCGCCTACCTGCGTCGCAAGCTCGGCCCGCCGGCGATCATCGAGACGATACGCGGCGTCGGTTTCGCGTTACGGCGATGAGACTGCGGACGCTCCGCGCGCGGGTGGTCGTCGCGGTGGCGCTGTCGATCGTGCTCGCCATCACCGTGTTGGGCGCGGCTGTCGAGGTGTTGGTGGGGCGTCACCTTCATCGTTCGCTCGACCTGACCCTCCGGAACCGTGCCGCGGATGTTGCTCGCCTCGCTGTCTCGGCGCCGACCCTGCTGACTGCACCCGGCGCCCTCGACTCGCCGCTCGGCGGCCGGGATCTGTCCGTCGAGGTGCTCGACCGGCAGGGGCGGATCGTGGGGAGATCATTGGCGCTCGGCGGTCGCGTCCTGCCTGGGAGCCGGCTGGTACAGCGCGCGATCCAGCAGGGCGTCGGCGGCTACACGAACGCGACTCTCGGCAGCGACGCCATACGTCTCTACGTCGCGCCGCTGGCGGACATCGGTGGTCGCTCAGCCGGTGGTGCGGTGATCGTCTCCTCGTCGACGAACGAGCTGGACGAGACGATGGCCAGGCTCCGTGACGTGCTGCTGCTCTCTGCGCTCTCCGCCGCGGGGCTCGCCGCTCTGGCCGCCGCAGTGCTGCTTCGCAGGGCGCTCCGGCCGCTCGGGCTTCTCTCGACCGCGGCCGCGGAAATCGAGCGAACCGCTGACGCCGGCCGCCGCCTGCCCGCGCCCGAGACGCAGGACGAGATCGGCAGGTTGGCGGAGACGCTCAACGGCATGCTCGGCTCACTCGAACGCGCGCAGGAGCGGGAGCGCCGGTTCGTCGCCGACGCCTCGCACGAGCTTCGGACACCGCTGACCGCACTCCGCGGCAATATCGGGTACCTGGCGCGCTTCGGCGCGTCCCCCGGCGACGACGTGGTGATCGACCTCGAGGACGACACGGCCCGCTTGGCAAGGCTGATCGACTCTCTGTTGGTGCTGTCTCGGGAGGACTCGGCCGGCGTGCCCCAGGAGATCGTGCGTCTGGACGAGCTCGCGCACGAGGCCGGCCGTGCGGACGCGGCGATCGAGGTTCGCGCCCCGGTACCGGTGCCCGCGCGCGGCGACCGAGACGCGCTCGCGCGCGCGTTGGGCAACCTGATCGACAACGCCCGCAGACACGGTCCGATGGGAGGGCTGATCACGATCACTGCCGGGTCCGACGACGGGTCGGCCCGGCTCACCGTAGCGGACGAGGGTCGCGGGCTTTCGGCCGAGGATTCACTCCATGCGTTCGAACGTTTCTGGCGGGGCGACCATCGGCAGCCCGGCTCGGGACTCGGTCTCGCGATCGTTCGCGCGACGGCAGACCGGCACGGCGGTTCGGTGTCGGTCGACGGCTCGCGGTTCACGATCAGCCTGCCGGCTCTCACGCAGCTCTCAGAGTCGAGCGGTACAACCGACGCCGGGGACGCCGCGAAAGGACCGCCGTGAAGCTGCTACGCACCCTCCCGACCCGTCGACTGCTCGCGCTCGCCGGCGCCACGCTGGCAGCCGCGATCGGCGCCGCTGTCATCGCCGTTGTGGCCCTCGGCGGCAGAGGGCCTACGCCGCCCCCGAAGGCGCTCGATCAGGCGCTGCACGACGCCTTCGCGGCCCCGGAGCCCGCAGGAATCACGGCGCGCGTCACCTTCACCAACCACCTCTTCCCGTCCGGGGCGATCCTGGGCCAGACCGGATCGGCGCTGATGTCGGGCGCGTCCGGCCGCCTCTGGATGACCGCGGACGGTCGCGGCCGACTCGAGCTCCAGTCGGAGGCGGGCGACGCGCAGATCGTCTGGAACGGAAACGAGCTCAGCGTGTACGACGCCTCCTCGAACACCGTCTACCGCGCGACGCTGCCCGACAAGGCGACGACCCCCGGGACCGATAGCACCGACCAGCCGCCGACGCTCGACCAGATCTCGACATGGCTGGCCAAGCTGAGCGAGCACGCGGCGCTTTCGGACGCCGTCCCCGACAACGTCGCGGGCCAGCCGGCGTACACGGTCACGATCTCGCCGAAGCACGACGGTGGTCTGCTCGGGTCGGCCGAGCTTGCGTGGGACGCCGCGGAGGGCGTTCCGCTCCGTGCCGCCATCTACGCACAGGGAAGCAGCACGCCGGTCCTCGCGCTCACTGCGACCGACATCTCGTACGGTCCGGTCGCGTCCTCCGACGTCGACGTGGCACCTCCGGCGAGCGCCAAGGTCGTCGACCTCGGCGGGCCATCGACGGGTCAAGGGGGCAGCTACACACCGAGCACGAGCGGGGTCGACGCGGTCCAGGCCGCGGTCTCCTTCCCACTGGTCGCGCCCGACAGTCTCGTCGGCCTCCCGCGCCAGACGGTGCAGCTCCTCGACAGCGGCGACTCCAAAGGCGCGTTGATCGTGTACGGCCACGGTCTTGGCGCCGTTCTGGTCGTCGAGCGGCCGGCCGATGCGTCGAGCGGCAAGAGCCAGCTCGATGTGCTCCCGAAGGTCTCGATCGACGGTGTGACGGGTCACGAGCTCGCAACCCAGCTCGGCACGGTAATCGAGTTCGAGCGAGCCGGCGTCTCGTTCGTCCTCGCCGGATCATTGCCGCCTCCCGCCGCGGAGGCGGCGGCGAGGGCGATCGGGTGACCGACGAGCATCCCGTCTCAGGACGGGGCCTGGTGAAGCGGTACGGCGAGATCGTCGCCGTCGACCACGTCGACCTGACTGTGGAGGCCGGCGACGTGTTCGGATACCTAGGCCCGAACGGTGCCGGCAAGACGACCTCGCTGAGGATGATGCTCGGGCTGATCCGGCCGACGGAAGGGTACGTGCGCCTTTTCGGGCTCGATCCCCTCGTCGACGGGGCACGGGCTCTCGACGGCGTGGCCGGCTTCGTCGAAGGCCCGGCGTTCTACCCCTATCTCAGCGGACGGCGGAACCTGCAGCTGCTCGCGGACTACGATGGGGGTGCCGCCCGCGCCAGGATCGACGAGGTGCTCGACCTGGTCGAGCTGTGCGACCGCGCGAAGGACAAGGTCGGCGGCTACTCGCACGGCATGCGCCAGCGTCTGGGCATCGCCGCATCGCTGCTCCGCGCTCCGCGCCTCCTCCTTCTGGACGAGCCCACCACCGGGCTGGATCCTGCCGGCATGCGCGACATGCGCGCGCTCGTCAAACGGCTCGCGGGTGAGGGCATCACCGTGCTTCTGTCGAGCCACCTTCTCAGCGAGGTCGAGGAGCTTTGCAATCGCGTCGCCATCATCCGCTCGGGCCGGATCGTGTTCTCCGGCCCGCTTGCCGACCTGATGGCGACCGCTGGCACGGGCTACCGCATGCGCACCACCGACCTTGCGCGGGCGAATGCCGTGTGTCTGGCCCACGCCGGCATCCAGGATGTGTCGAGCGACGACGGCGAGTTGCGCTTTTCGGCAGACGAGGACGCCGTGGCGGGCCTCTCGATCGCGCTCGCGGAGGCGGGCGTCGGCATCGTTGCGCTCTTGCCCGAGTCGGCCAGTCTCGAGGAGCTGTTCCTCGGCTTGACCGAAGGCGACGAGCCGCCGGCGCCGGAGCCGTCGCTTGCGGAGGCCGCGGCGTGAATGCGGTGCTGAAGGTCTACAAGTGGGAGCTGCTGAAGCTGAGAGCTCAGAAGCGGACGTATCTCGGACTCGGCGCGGCCGTTCTGGTCCCGATCGCGTTCGTGGTGGCGCTCAGCCTCCAGAAGGGAGGCCCCAACGACATCCCGCTCGGCCGGTACATCCGCGACACGGGGCTCGCGCTGCCGTTCGTCGTCCTCTTCTTCATGTCGTTCTGGGCGTTCCCGTTGATCACCGCACTCGTGGCCGGCGACGTCGTCGCGTCGGAGAGCCACAACAACACGCTCAAGACGATCCTCACGCGCTCGCGGGATCGCGGTCAGGTCTTCGCCGGCAAGGCGCTTGCCGCTCTCACGTACACCGTGCTCGTGGTCGTCGCGATGGCGACGGTCGGGCTGATCGCGGCGAGCATCAAGTGGGGCTTCAAGCCACTGACCTCGCTCTCCGGCACGAAAGTCGCGGCAGGGCAGGGCGTCGTGCTCCTCGTCGCCAGCCTCGCCGTGTACGTGCTGCCGCTGGCCGGGATCGCCTGCTTCGGATTGCTGCTCTCGACCGTGACACGAAACAGCGCCGCGTCCGTGGTGGGGACTCTCATGTTCGCGTTGCTGATGCAGCTGATCGGCGCTCTGCCGGGCACTGAGCCGATCAGGCCGTACCTCCTGAGCACCCAGTTCTCCGCGTGGCACGGCTTCCTCCGGACTCCTGCCGACTGGGAACCGGTGATCCGTGCGTTCTGGGTCTGCGCGCTCTACGTCGCCGCCCCGCTCGCCGGGGCGTACCTCGTCTTCCTCCGGCGCGATGTCGCCGGCGAATGAGCGGCCTGGAGATGAGGGCGAGGGAAGGGTTGCGTAAGGGGTTGTGAAAGTCGCTTGACGGCGCGCCCCGCTTTTTGGTGACGTGATGTCGAGCGTGCCCGGAAGCCGGTTTGCGGCTCCGACTCGTCCGGCCGCCTCGACCATCGCCCGTCATGAGGAGGCCTGCCCGTGCCTGCGCGAGAGCGTTATCTCCCGCTCGTCGTCAGCGAGAAAGCCCCTGTCCCCGGCGCACGGCGGCTTGGACCGGTGCCGCCGGACGAGCTCGTCACCGTCACCGTCGTTCTGCGGTGCGCTGCGCCCGTCGCCGATGTGCCGCCGCGCGGCGGCCGGTTGACGCGTGAGGAGTACGCAAGGCTCTACTCCGCGAGCCCGGCCGACATCACGGCCATCGGGGCGTTTGCTACTGCGCGGGGTCTCGACGTCTCCGGCGTCAGCCCTGTGAAACGCACCGTGGCGCTCACCGGCACGGCCGCACAGCTCGGCGCAGCGTTCAAGGTCACCCTCTCGACGAATGAGAGCGAGCAGGGCCTCCGTTTCCGCGGCCGGGCGGGATCGATCAGCGTGCCGGCCCGCCTTGCTCCCGTCGTCGAGGGTGTCTTCGGTCTCGACAACCGGCCACAGGCCACGCCCCACTTCCGGCGCCTCGCACGTCCAGCCGCGCGGGCTGCTCATGGCTTCCTGCCCACGGAGGTGGCCGGGCTGTACCGCTTTCCGCGTGACCTCGACGGTCGAGGGCAGACGGTCGCGATCATCGAGCTGGGCGGCGGCTACCGGAGCATCGATCTCGTCAGGTACTTCGCCGAGATCGGCGTGGCTGCTCCGACCGTCGTCGCCGTGGGCGTCGATGGAGGACGCAACATGCCGACCGGGGACCCGGCCGGCCCCGACGGCGAAGTGATGCTGGACATCGAGATCGTGGGGGCGGTCGCCCCGCGCGCGCGGATCGCCGTCTACTTCGCGCCGAACACGTCGCGCGGCTTCCTGAACGCAGTGCTCGCAGCGGTGCACGACGACGTGCGGTCTCCGTCCGTGATCTCGATCAGCTGGGGCGCGCCCGAGAGCGAGTGGACGCGACAGTCCCTCGATGCCATGGATCAGGCGTTCCGGGCGGGAGCGCAGCTCGGCGTCACGGTCTGCGCCGCCGCCGGCGATGCCGGCTCTTCCGACGGCGTCGACGACGGTGAGACGCACGTCGACTTCCCGGCCTCGAGCCCACACGTTCTCGCGTGCGGGGGCACGCGACTGATCGGCTCGGGCGGCCGCCTACGCCGCGAGACGGTGTGGGGAGGACCGTCCGCCGACGGCGCGACGGGAGGCGGGGTGAGCGCGGTGTTCCCGCTGCCGGACTGGCAGGCGCCGGCGAAGGTCCCGCACTCCCCGAACCCGGGCGGCTTTGCCGGACGCGGCGTTCCGGACCTCGCCGGGAACGCCGATCCTGCAACGGGGTACCGCATCAGAGTGGACGGACAGCTCGCGCTGTTCGGCGGGACGAGCGCGGTTTCGCCGCTGGTCGCGGGCCTGATCGCCCGCATCAATCAGAGGGCTGGACGCTCGGTCGGCTACCTGAACCCGCTTCTCTACGAGGCTCCGCGCACGAAAGTCTTCCGCGACGTGACGTCGGGGACGAACGGCGCCTTCGACGCGGCGAAAGGGTGGGACGCCTGCACCGGCCTCGGGTCGCCGATCGGAGAGGCGCTCGCGGCGTTGCTCGGCGACTGAAGGCCAGACCGGAGGACTCCGGCTTGACAGCGAAGGCCGCTCATGAGAGGGTCGTCGAGTCGAAGCCCGTAGCCCGAGCTCCTCGGAGTCAGGGTCGCGGGTTTCGGCATGTTTCGGGGTACAACAGGTACATGATCGTCGTCTACGGGATCATCGTCGCGGTGCTGACGGTCGGCGGGGCGCTCGTGTGGATTGCGCTCCTCCTCTGGGCGGCGCGCGCGGACGGGGATGATCAACGCGCATATGACTCCGCCCTCCGGCGGTACCGAGAGGCGGAGGAGAACTCGCACGGTTTGCGCTCGTCCGTTCGCCGGGGCAGACTTGACAGGCGCCCCCGGGGATCGAGAGCGCGTGGCGTCTGACTGCGGCTCTCCCCCTGTCCGCAGCAGCCCGGGGCCGTTCCCCCCGTTCGGCCTCGGCTCAGCGTCGCCTCGAAACTCGGGGGCGCCCCCCGTTGGGAACGCCCCCGCCGATTCATCGGCGTGCGGGCGTTGAAGCGTTAGCGCTCGGTCAGGAGATCCGCGGGAACGCCGACTCGGTTGCGGATTCAGCCGAGCTCGCGAACGGCAAGCCAGGCGGGCTCGCGCGCGAAGTCGTAGTAGCGCGTGCGTTCCACGACGAGATCGGCGGCACTCGAAAATGGGCCCGGCACGATTCCCGTGTGCAGACGCACCGTACGGTAGTGGCGCGGCGTCAGCTCGACGGCGCGCCGGTGGAGCTCATGGTTGTGGACGGACACCGGTGCGGCCGGATCGCTGCAGAGGATGAGGTTTCCGAATCCGCCGGGCGGCAGGGCGAGGTCGTAGTAGCTGAGGACGCCGGGGAGGCGCTCGAGCGTGTCGACGATCGCCGCTTCGAGCTCGTGGATCAGCGAGTGGTCGACCTCGCGTCGCGCCTGTCCGAAGAACCCGACCACCGTGAGATCGCGTGCCGAGAGCAGGGCGTCGACGTCGGGAACGCGGATCCAGTGCCGCTGCCCGTCGGCGTCCGGCTCTCGAGTGTGCACGGCGTCAGGCCACCCGGGTGCCAACGTCCGCATGCGGCTCAGCATCGTCTGCATTACAACGGCGTCGCGCGTTGTGTGAGCACGCGCGCTGAAAGGTCGCGACGCGACCTCCTCGTCACGCGTCAGCTGGATGATCTCTGCCACCCGCGCCGATGGTAACTGCGCTTAGAGGCTCTCACACAATGACGTTCGTCGATCCGAGCGCGGCCGGGCGACACAATCACTCATTGTGTGAGAGCCTCTTAGCGCAGGGAATGACGCCGGTGTGCCGAACGGTGCCGTGGTGCTGATTCTCGCTCCGTTGCTCGTTTCGGCGGTGGTCGCTGCCCTCGTTCTGGCTGTACTCCGTCCGAGCGCCATTCGCAGGCGCCGGTGTCGCGGCTACGTCGACCTCACGCGCGCCAGCCGCCGGATCTGATTCCGGCACCTGGCGTAACCCGGCTGTAAGGACTGTCGCTCTACAGTGAGCGCGATGGTCGTCCTGCTCGGGGTCGGCTTCGTCGCCGGACTCGTGACGGCGCTCTCGCCGTGCGTACTCCCCGTCCTTCCCATCGTGCTCGCGGGCGGCGCCTCCGGCCGCAAGCCGCTCCGGATCATCGCGGGCCTCATCGGCAGCTTCACGGTCTTTACGCTGGGAGCGGCATGGCTGCTCGGCCTGCTCGGCCTGCCGCAGGATCTGCTTCGGAACGGCGCCATCGGCCTTCTCTTCCTCGTCGCTGCGACGTTGCTCTTCCCGCAGATCGGCGACCTTGCCGCGCGGCCGCTGGAGCGTCTCGCGAGACGGCCGTCCGGCGATCTCGGCGGTGGCTTCCTGCTCGGAGTGAGCCTCGGGCTGGTGTTCGTCCCGTGCGCCGGCCCCGTGCTCGCGGCGATCACGGTGCTCGCAGCCAACCACCGAGTCGGCGGACAGGCAATCGCCCTCACGCTCGCGTACGCGCTCGGCGCGGCGGTGCCGCTCCTCGCTATCGCCACGGTGGGTCGCAGCGCCGCCGGCAGACTCCGCTCGCGGGCCACGCTCGTTCGGGCCGTCTCGGGTGTCGCCATCGGCGCCGCCGCGGCAACCATCGCGCTCGGCGGCGACCGCCATCTGCAGACGCTCGTCCCCGGCTACACCGATTTCTTCCAGCGCCACGTGGAAGCAAGCCATTCGGCGGCCGAACGGCTCCAGAAGCTCACCGGCTCGCACCCTGTGACGGCTCGCGCGACGACGCCCGCGACGACGGACACGTCGGGCCTTCCTGACTACGGCCCCGCGCCGGATTTCACCGGCATCACCACGTGGCTGAACAGCCCTCCGCTGACGCTCGGCCGCCTCCGCGGGAAGGTCGTGCTGATCGACTTCTGGACCTACTCGTGCATCAACTGTCTCCGCACCCTCCCGCACGTGAAGGCATGGGCGGCAAACTACGGGCCGGACGGTCTCGTCGTCGTCGGCGTCCACACTCCCGAGTTCGCCTTCGAGCATGTCGTCTCGAACGTTCGGGCGAACGCGCGGCGCCTCGGCGTCCGCTATCCCGTCGCCGTCGACAACGCGTACGGCACGTGGAACGCCTGGGGCAACGAATATTGGCCGGCGGAGTACCTGATCGACCGGCGCGGTCACGTTCGCGAAGCGCACTTCGGCGAGGGTGAGTACGCCACCACGGAGACTTCGATCAGGATGCTGCTCTCGGCCCGCTCGCGGCTGCCCGCCACGTCACACATCGCCGATTCGACTCCGACCGAGGCTCTCACGCCCGAGACGTACCTCGGCTTCGCCCGGATCGAGCGCTACGCCGGCAGCAAGCTCGCGCCGGGGCGTGCGCACGCCTACACACTGCCCGTCCAGCTCGGCCCAGACGAGCTCGCCTATGGCGGTCGGTGGACAGTCGGGCCCGAGCGGATCGTCGCGGGAGCCGGCGCGCGGATCCGGCTCCACTACACGGCACGTGACGTCTACGTCGTCCTCGGTGGGCGCGGTCGCATGCAGATTCTCGTCGACGGAGCGGCCGCGGGGTCAATTCGCGTTGACGGCGACCGGCTCTATACGGCGGTTCACCGTGCCGCGTCCGGAGAGCATCTCCTCGAGCTGCGACTGACGCCTGGCGTGCAGGCGTACTCCTTCACCTTCGGCTAAGCCATCTCCTAATACCGGTCGAGCTCGCGAAGTCGCTCGTCGCTGATGCCGAAATGGTGGGCGACTTCGTGCAGCACCACGCGCCGGATCGCAGTCCGCAGAGACTCAGGGCTCTGGCCGTAGTGGCGCTCCAGTGGCCCGCGATAGACGCTGATCTTGTCGGGGAGCACCCCGCCGTAGCCGCTGCCCCGCCTCGTCAGCGGCACACCCTGGTAGAGGCCGAGGAGCGGCCGTCCCGCCGGCGGCTCGTCCTCGACGAGGATCGCGACGTTCGACATGAAGCCGCGCAGGTCCTCGGGCAGGGATTCGAGCGCCTCCTCGACGGATCGCTCGAAGTCGTGCTCGGCGGCTCCCTCGGGTTCTCCCATGCCTTCAGGGTAGTGTCAGCGCTCAACGAGGCCGAGGAGGAAGAGATGAGCGCCGTTCAGCGCAAGATCGTGGCAGCTGCGTTCCCGACGCCGGAAGGAGGGTCGCGCGGTGCCGGCGCGGTCGGCGGTGCATTCCCGGACAAGGTCGGCAACACGGCCGTGCTGCGCGTGAGCCCCGAGGGAAAGGTCAAGTTCGTCGAGTCGAAGGACTGGGGGGCAGGGAGAGGCGCGCTCGTCGGCGGCGCGATCGGAATCCTGGGCGGGCCGATCGGGATCCTGGCCGGCGGGGGCATCGGAGCGCTCGCGGCGAAGCTCCGCGACTCCGGCTTCAACAACGACCAGCTCGAGCAGCTCGGCGGCACTCTCACGGAGAACAGCTCCGCAGTCGTGATCGAGATTGCGTCCGACGCGGTCTCGACTGCGCAGGAGCTGCTGAACGTCCTCGGCGCGCCACACATCGTCGTCGAGGACATCGACTCGTCCGTCGCCGACCTCTTCGAGACCGAGCGGCCGCCGACGCCCGAGCCCGAGCCGGAGGAGACGCCGCCCACGCCTCCGCCGGCAGCCTGAGCGCGCGCCGCTCCGCTACCCGCCGAGCAGACGTGGGCGCTCGCGAGGCCCCGGTTGCTGGCCAAGCCTCACGCGGAGCGCGTCGATCTCGAGGTGAAGCTCGCGGCGCCTCGCCGAGAGCTCGCGCTCCTCCTCCTGGAGCCGCTGTAGCTGCTCCTCGTGGTCGGCCGATTGAACCGCGGCACCGCTTCGCATGAAGTCGAGGCGGTCGTGGACGCGTCGACGCTTCGAGGAGATGATGCGCTCCTCGCTCTCGAGCTGGGCAAGGCGGCGAGCAGCGTCAGCCGCCGAACCGGCCTCCATGGAGGGATCCTCCCACATCGGTCGTTGGCGCTGTCTTGCGCGTATCGAGAACGGCTTCCCCGTCAGAGGACGTAGAACGCGACGACCGAGTACTGGAACGCGACTGCGGCGATGACGAGCGCGTGGAAGATCTCGTGATATCCGAAGAGCAGGGGCAACGGGTTGGGACGGCGCAGGGCATACACCACCGCCCCCGCCGTATAAGCCACGCCGCCCGCGAGCAGCAGGGCGAATCCCGAGATGCCGATCCTGTGGATGAGCTGCGGGGCGACGATGACGCCGACCCAACCGAGGCCGATCCCGATGACGGCGGCCAGCCACTTCGGGGCGTCCACCCAGACCAGCTTGAGGGTCACGGCGGCGACTGCGCCGGTCCAGACGACGGCGAGCACGACGATCCGCCAGGTGCCGTGCAGCACGAGGAGACCGAACGGCGTGTATGTGCCGCCGATCAGCCCGTAGATCATGGCGTGGTCGAGCCGACGCATCCAGCGGCGACGAGACGGTGACCAGTTCACGCGATGGTAGAGGGCGCTCGCGCCGAACATGGCTGCGACGCTCACCGCGAACGCGACCGCCGCGACGCGGTGGCGTAAGCCGTCGGCGTGCTCGATGAGCATTGCTCCGAGCGCGACGGCGACGACGAACGCGCATTCGTGGAGGACACCCCGCAGTCGCGGCTTCACCGTGGCCGAGGCTTCAGCTGTGGTTGCCACAGCGCCGAAGCCTAAACAAGGCCACCCGCCGGCGCGTCGACCGATCAGGTGACCGGTACGCGATACTCCGGAACGATGTCCTGTCCGAACCGTGCGGCCGCGCGAACGAATCACTGCGGATGACGTCTGGGATGAAGGTGGGCCGGGCGGCCCGGGTTGTGCGGCCCTACCGGATGCACGCGTTCCTGCTCGTCTACTCGGCGCTGTTGCTGTACGCCGACGGACGCTTCCACACCCATCGGGCGCAACTCGTGCTCGGCGTAATCACATTCGCGGTCCTCTGCGTGTGCGTGCGGAGCGCTCCCGCGGCGCGACGGGCAGAGATCTGGGTGTGCGTTCCCGTCGCCACTCTCTTCGAGGTCTTCGGCTCGCTCATCTGGGGCGGCTACACCTACCGCTTCCACAACATCCCTCTGTATGTCCCTCCGGGGCACGCGCTCGTGTACGTCTTCGGGATCACTGCGGCGTCCCTGCCGCTCGTCCGCGCGCACGAGCGGCGGGTCGGTCATGGAGTCCTTGTGATCTGCACCGCGTGGACGATTGCCGGCCTGACGGTGCTCCCGCTCTTGACGCATCGTGTCGACGCGTCCGGCGCGCTGATCTGGCCGCTGTTCGCCTGGTGCATCCTCCGTTCAGGACGGCCAACGCTGTTCGCCGGCATCTGGCTCGCGACGGCGACGCTCGAGATCGCCGGCACCTGGGCCGGCGACTGGGTCTGGCATCCGGTTGCCCCGTGGACACATCTCCCATCCGGCAACCCGCCTTCGGCAATCGCCGCCGGCTACGCCGTCATCGACGGAGCCGTGCTCCTGCTCGCGCCCAGACTGACAAGAGCGGTGCGTGCGCTCGCTGAAATCGCCCGGGCCCGTCGCGTCGCTCCGTCGGCGGTGTCCTAACGCCACGACGCCAGTCGATCGACATCGGCGACGCCGGTCGTAGCGAGCCTGTTCTTGCCGTCGTGCTTGGCTGAATAGAGCGCACGGTCGGCGGCACGCAGCAATGCTGAGCTGGTCGCGCCGTCGGCGGGGAAGACCGCGACGCCGACACTCGCGGTGATCGGCGTACCGCCGAGCGAGCGGAGGCGGGCGAGGAGCCGCTCCGCGGCGGCGACTGCGGCATCGGCCTCGGTTTCCGGGAGCAGGAGCGCGAACTCGTCGCCGCCGAGTCGACCGGCGATGTCGGTGACACGCTTCTGTTCGCGCAGGAGGTTCGCGAACGCCTCCAGGACACGGTCGCCGGCTTCGTGGCCGGCGCTGTCGTTGATCCGCTTCAGGTCGTCGCAGTCCGCCAGGACGAGCGCAAGCGAGCGCCGCGTCCTCGTCGCGCGCGCGAGCTCCTCGCGGAGCCGCTCGTCGAAGCCTCGCCTGTTGAGGAGACCGGTGAGGCTGTCGGTGACGGCGGCGCGCCGCTCGCGGCGAAGGGCCTGGGCGACGTCGATCAACGCAGCCGTCTGTTGTGCGAGCAACGTCGCGGCCTCCGACTGCTCGCCGTCGAGCACGGGCACCTCGGCCACCCGGCCCACCAGCGCCCCGACCCGCTCCCCGCCGACGCGGAGCGGCAGCCACAGCAGCCCCCGTGGCGCACCCGCCGTGTGGATGCCGGCCTCCGCCGCGTCGGCTGTGCTGAGCGTGAAATCGCCGGCTGAGAGGTGGGATGAGATCTCTCCCAGCTCGAGTGGTGTCAGCGGCAGGAGATCGGAGTCGGGGCGCCGCCAGAAGCTCGTGGTCGTGTCGAGACGGCTCTCGTCGCCCAGGGCGATCTGGGCGGAGTCGAGCCCGAGCATCCGTCCGAGCGTGCGCGTGGCGAAGTCGGAGAGGTCCTCGACCGTCCGCAGGGAGCTGGCCCGCACGCAGAGACGCGCCAGCGTCGTCAGATCGAGGCGGAGCGCCGACCCGATCGAATCGGCTCGGACCGCCATCGCGCGCCAGAGCGGCTCGAGGATCGCGACCGATTCGTCCGGGAGGCGCGCACCGGTCGTCTCGATGTTGAGCACGCCCTGCACGCTCTCGCCGACGAGGGGGAACGCAACCTCCGAGACGAGCCCGGGCACCGCGCCGATGAAATCCGGGTCGACGCGGACGTCCTGGACGAACTGCGGCGCGCGCGTCCCTAGCGTCCGGCCGAGGACGCCCTGTCCGAGGTCGAAGCCGTCCCGAACCTGGTGATACCGGAAGTGAGCGAGGCACCAGAGCCGGTCGTGCTCGAGGACATAGACGCTGGCGAGAACACTGTCTCCGGCTTCCTCGCAGAGAACCCTGAGCGCGCACTCGATAGCTTCCCGGCCGTCGCTGAACCGGTCGAGCTCGCGTGCGGCCGCATCGGCCGCGCGGGCGAGTGCAGTCGTGGACACGGTTGTGTCGTCCGCCGACGACTGGAGCGTGAGCGTCGACTCGCCGACGGACGGCGCCAGGTTCTCGTCCGAGGCGCGGGCAGAGACGTTCGCCAGCAGGTCAGCATCTGCCCCGAGGGCGTCCTGGCCGAGATCCAGGAAGGCGTCGAGGACGGTCGGGTCGAACTGGGTCCCCCGGCCGGCGACCATGATCTCGACAGCGGAGTCCGGTGAGAACGCGGCTCGGTACACCCGATCGCTCGTCAGCGCGTCGAACACGTCCGCGACCGCGACGATGCGACCCTCCAGTGGAATCTCCTCTGCACGGAGGCGCATCGGATATCCCGCGCCGTCCCAGCGCTCATGGTGGGTGAGCGCGATCGACGCCGCGAGGTCGAGGAGCTCCGTGCCGGATCCCGTGAGGATGCGGTAGCCGATCTCGGCGTGCTGCTCGATGAGGCTCCGCTCGCCGTCGTCGAGCGGGCCAGGCTTCAGCAGTACGTGATCGGGGATTCCGATCTTGCCGATGTCGTGGAGCGGGCTTGCGATGCGGATCAGCTCTGCGAACGTCTCGTTGAGCCCGAGGCGGCTGGCGATGAGGTCGCAGTAGAGCGCAACTCGCTCGATGTGGCGGCCGATGGCGCCGTCGCGGTGCTCCGCGGCCGCCGACAGTCTCCGCACCATTTCCTCCTGCGTCCGCCGGAGCGCGGTCTCGGAGCCCGAGAGGCGAGACACGGTGTCGAGCAGCTCCTCCTCCGTCCGCCGCCGCTCTGCGAGCTCGCTCCGCAGCTCGGCGGTCAGCTCCGAGCGCTCGACGGCGAGCGAGGCCAGCTGTGCGAAGCGCGAGACCAGCGCCTCGTCGGCGGCCGTGAAGGCGCTCCCTTCGTCCATATGCGAGAGGCCGATGACGCCGACGACGCGGCCGCTTGACATCAGCGGGACGCCGAGCACAGCCGCCGGAACGGCATCCCCGAGCGTCATTCGGCGGTCAGACCAGTTGCGGTAGTGGTTCTCGATGTGGGGTTTGCCGGTACGCCAGACGCGTCCGGCGACGCCGACGCCGCGCCCGATCGTCGTGCCGACGAACCGCACGAAGGGCCCGTGGGCGATTCGCTCGACGAGGAGCTGCTCGGACTCGTCGACCATGTAGAGGTAACCGAACGATCCGGCCACGAGCCCCGCCGCGTGGTCGACGATCAGCTCGAGCACCGCTTCCGGGTCGAGCTCGCCCGAGAGCGCGAGCGCCGCGGCGTGCAGAGCGTCGAGCTCGGCGTCGGGGCACGCGGGCGGCCCTCCCGTCGAGCCGGGTGCCGTTCCACTCGTCATACGGACGTTTTCGACCATCTCGCGCCATCACTTGACCGATTCGAGCATGGTCACTGCCCTCGGCATAGGATGTGGGCGTGGAAGCGAAGCGGTGGCGCGACGAGCCGGTCGAGCAGCTGAGCCCGTCCATCGGGCGGAGGATGCTCCACACCGAGACGATGACCATCGCGTGGATCACGCTCGCGAAGGGCGCGGTCGTCCCGCGGCACGAACACACGAACGAGCAGATCGCGACCGTTCTCGAGGGACGGCTGCGCTTCCTCATCGGCGACGAGCGAGAGCTCGTCGCCGACGCCGGAGACAGCATCCCGCTCGAAGCGGGCGTTCCGCACGAGGTCGAGGCGCTCGAGGACTCGATCGTCCTCGATGTCTTCTCGCCGGTTCGCGAGGACTGGCTGCGCGGCGAGGACGCCTACCTGAGATCCGGCTAGCCCGGAGCGGCGCTGACCTCGGGCGACGGATCGCTTTCGTTGCCGGAACTGTCGACTGCACGCACGACGTAGAAGGATGGGACGCCCGGGGGCGCACTGCGATCGGTGAAGACCGGCCTGTCGAGCAAGGAGGACGTGATCTTCGCGTACGGCCCGCCGGCGGTCGGCGAGCGGAAGACCTCGTAGCCCGCGAGGTCGGGCTCCGCTCCGTACGCCCACGCGAGGGACACGGTCGCGGGTGCGGGTGTTGCGACGGGAGCCGCCGGCGGTGCGGGCGGCGTGTGGTCGTCGAAGAGGAACGGCAAAAGGCCCGGCAGCGGCACGACTCCGACGTCGCGCGCGTCGCTCCGTGGGAAGTCGCCGCTCCCCGGCAGGTCGTCCTTGCGGCAGATCGTGAGATTGACCGCGGCTGCCGTCCGGTCTGCCATCCACTGCAGCGGAGGCTCTATCGAGCTACTGCCGGCGAGCCTGGCGACGATGGCCCGGCGCCGCAGCTCATCGCGGATGACGTCCCGGGCCATGCCCAGCGTGGCCCCGGCCTGCGAGATCGCACTCAGGTAGGCAACGCGACTGCCGCCGAACGCGCGGGTGATCGACTGGTTCTCGACGGCGAGTACCTGGCCGTTGGCGATGGGGACCGCCGAGCGGAGCACGAGGCGGGTGAAGAGCGCGTCGATGGCGGCGTGGCGGTCGTGGGTAAGTGTGGTCAGGCGGGTGACGTCGGCAGCGAGAATTCGTCGCCCCCTGTAGAGCCCACAGAGGAATCGCGCAGGCAGCACGATCTGCCCCTCGACCAAAGAGGTGTTGAAGCCGGTTCCGGCCGCAGCGGGACCGTCGCAAAGCTTTGCGTCCCGTGCCCACAGGTAGACGCACGCGGCAGCGGGCTTGTCCGGGTCGGCGCTCGCGGCGCCGAAGGTGGCCCAGCCCCACGACCACACCGAGCCGAGATGCGTGTCCGCCGCGACCTGCTTCGCCGCGAGCGCCTCCCACTTGACGACACGAAGCCAGGCCTCGCGCGGCTGCAGCCCCTGGCGGCCGCCTGCGCCCTGTCCTCCCCCTGAATGGAAGCCGAGCGCGATCCCGAGCCGGTCGGGCGTGATGCCGATTCCCTGGAAGAGGGCGATCGTCGAGCGAATTCCGAGCCGGATGCGCCGGTTGCCGAGGAGCGACCCGAGCGAGGCCGCGCGTTTCGCGTCGTAGTAGGCCTCGTAGACGATGGCGCCGGTCTGGCCGACCTGCTGCCACCATCCGGCCGCATCGCCCGTCACGTTGGGATTCCCGCTGACGAACAGCACGGGGCGGGCCCCGTGCGCCGCGAGCGCCTGCATCAGCGCCAGCACATTGGCGCGGTACTGCGCGTTCGTGGCCGACCAGGGCGTGGGGAGACCGGATCCGAACAGCTCGTTGAGGCCGATCCACGGTGTCGCGCAGGCGCTCGAGGCGACCGCCTTCGCGAAGAGCGCGTCCGCTGCGGCCGGCATCGACGCGGGGTCGGCCGGCTTGGTCGGCTGACCGACGATGTTCGGGAGATGGAGGACGAAATACGTCGTCGCCGCACCGTGGGCGCGGAAGTACCTCGGGATCCCGACCCCGCTGCTCGCGACGACGACGCCCGGGCGCGCGAACACCGTCCGCGTGTCCGGCTTGACCGCCCCCTCGCCGTAGTCGACCCACACGGTTCCGGTCGCGGGCAGCCCGCACGTGTCGACCGATCGTCCGCGCGCAGCCGAGACACCGAGAGCAAGCCCGCAAGCGGCCGCCAGCGCGACGGCGAGCCAGGCGGCGTGGCGTCCGGCAGTCACGGGGCGAGGCTAGCCGCCGTACGTGAGCGTCTCGTAAAGGCCCAGGGGTCAGATCTTGATCTGACCCGCCTTTCGAGGGCTCACAAACCAAAAGCAGTCAGGACAAGTCCGGACGCCTTGGTCTCGCCCTAAATCAGCCGGCGCTCGACCGCCCACCGCGTCAGCTCATGGCGGCTCGAGAGCTGGAGCTTGCGGAGCACGGCGGATACATGGCTCTCCACCGTCTTCACGGACAGGTGGAGGCGCGCGGCAATCTCCTTGTAGCGGTACCCGCGCGCGATCAGCTGCAGGACCTCTCGCTCGCGGGTGGTGAGAAGGTCGAGCTCCGGGTCGGCCGCAACGTCACCCGACCGGAAGGCATCGAGCACGAAGCCGGCGAGCCGCGGTGAAAAGACCGCATCACCGTCGGCCACCCGGTGGACGGCGTCGCTCAGCTCGTCACCGGAGATCGACTTGGTGACGTATCCGCGCGCGCCGGCACGGATGACGGCGATCACGTCCTCGGCCGCATCGGAGACCGACAATGCGAGGAACTTGACGCCGGGGCGGTCGGCTGCGACGGCGCCGATCACCGCCGCGCCGTTCCCATCGGGGAGGTGGACGTCGAGAAGCACGACGTCGGGATCGAGGTCACGGATGAGCGGGATCGCGTCGGCGACCGAGGCCGCCTCGCCGACGACCTCGATGTTCGGATCGAGCTCGCTCCGAACACCGGCGCGAAAGATGCGGTGGTCCTCGACGAGCACGAGGCGGCGTTTGGGCTTCACGATGACTCCTGCAGAGGCATACGGAGCTCGACCTCCGTGCCCTCGGCCGGTGCGCTGCGCACCACCGCACCGCCGCCGTTGCGTGCGAGCCGTCGCTCGATCGACTCCCTGATGCCACGACGGTCGGTCGGGGCAGTGGGATCGAAGCCCTTGCCGCGATCTCGGACGTACACGCTCGCGTCGGCGTCGGCGACCTGGACGAACACCGACACGTCGCCGGTTCCGGAATGGACGGCGGCGTTTGTCACTGCCTCGCGCGCCGCAAGCACGAGTGCCTGCAGACGTTCGTCGAGGGGCGTATCGCCGGTCTGAACGATCTCGACACGGATCCCGTGCATCTCCTCGACGTCGGCGAGCGCATCCTCGAGCGCCCCGCGCAGCGTCGCGCCCTCGGACCGGCCGGCGTCGCCGTAGAGCCAGCCTCGCAGCTCGCGCTCCTGCCTTCGCGCGAGCGCGGCGACGCGCTTCGGGTCGTCGGCGCTCCGCTGCACGAGCGCCAGCGTCTGCAGGACGGAGTCGTGCACGCGCGCTGCCACGTCCGCGCGCTCCTGGACGCGGATGCGCTCGACCCGCTCGGCGTCGCGTTCCTGCGCGAGCCGCCAGATCCAGGGGCCGACGATCAGGCCGAAAGCGACGAGTAGGCCGGTAGGCGCAATGAGAGAGCTCTGCGACCCGTTCTCCGAAGCGGTGACGGCGAAGGAGATCGCTCCGCCGGCGACGATGGCGGCGCCGAGCAGCCGGCGGCGCTTGGCCCTGCCACCCTCGAGACCCCGGTCCGACTGGAAGACATAGGCGCCGACTGCGACGACGAGCGCGGGCCAGAGCACGGAGTCCGCCAGCCCGACCGCACGAAGGGCGAGGCTCAACGCCACGAGGAGAAGACCGATGCCGGCGAACCGCCGTCTCCGCGTGACCGCCTCACCGGCGTCCTCCGGCAACGCGAGCCAGGCCCCGACGTACGCCACGACGCCCGCTCCGCCGGCGAGCGCGAGCAGGGCGAACACGAGCCGCACAAGCGTCGGGTCGACGCGCGTCGTCCTGGCCAGCCCCGCGCAGACGCCGGCGACGAGACGTCCGTCTCGTCGCCGGCTGAGCCGCGCGAACGCGGCGGGCACGCGAGCGGCGAGCGTCGTCACCCGCGGCGCACCTCGATCTGGCCGAAGCCCATCTTGGTGTCGAGCTGGAGTGCGGGGGACTCTCCGGTCAGACCCGCCCGATAGGCCGTGTTCTCGACATTCCAGCCGTCGTCCTCGCGGCCGAAGAGGCGCGTCTGGCCGGCGGTCACGTCGGCCTTGACGTCGACGATGACGTCGCGGGGAACGATGACCGTGAGGTGCCCGATGCCGACGGTCGCGGCGACCTTCGTCCGACCGCTCGGAAGTTCGAGGTCACGCAGGTTGATCTCGAGGTTGCCGATGGCCTGGCGGTACTCGTCGTGAAGAGCGCGCATCGTCGTCGGATGCACGGTGCGGTCACCGACCGGGCCGTGCAGCGGCACGTCGATCGTCGCCACGGCCACGAGCACGGACGCGAGGATCGCGCCAAGCGCTGCCAGCGCGCCGACGCCGCCGAAGAACGCCCCGACTGCGACGCCGATGCCAACGAGCACGACCCCGCCGGCGAGCGCGATCGTCCAGTTGACGTCCACGGTGTCGGTCGCCTGGAGGATGCCCAGGACGCCGGCGCAAGCGACGACGGTGCCGAGGACGACGGGGAAGACCGGCCAGCGGCGCCGCGGAGGGTGCTCCTCGACAGTCGTCGTCTCGCCGTGGGTGCGGCGGCCCGCGCGGTCCTTCCGCTGCCACCAGACGATCGCGAGACCGACGGCGAGGGCCGGCAGCCATGCGCGGCTCGGGTCGGTCCACAGCTCCCCTCCGGCGATTCCGAGCACCAGCCCGAGACCGACGAGACCGACGCCGATCACCAGCCAGGGCCGGTCGCGGTGGTGGTGGACCGCCTCCTCGACCACGGACTCGCCGCGGCGCTCGTCGGGGATGACGAGCCACGCGGCGGCGTACAGGATCAGGCCGCTGCCGCCGAGCAAGACGAGCGCCGCGAACGCGACGCGGTAGACGATGGGGCTGATGCCGAAGTAGCGGGCGAGGCCGGCAGCGACGCCGGCGACGACGCGTCCCTCGGTGGGGCGGACGAGTTTGCGCTCGGCGTCGGCCGGCTCGGCGGCGTTGGGGGTGAGTGTCGTGGTGTCGCTCATGGGAAGAACTCCTCGTCGATGATCCACTACAGCGTGCGTTCGCGCCGCTCCGTGCACCATCCGGCAACACCCTGACCGGCCCCTGATCTTCGGGTGCGCGATGGTTCGGCGTCCCGTACCCAGGTGAGTGCGGATAGGCTCGAGCAGATGGGTTACGAAGCCGCTGAGACCCGCTACCAGGGCATGACGTACGACCGCTGCGGGCGCAGCGGGCTCGATCTTCCTGCCGTCTCGCTCGGTCTCTGGCACAACTTCGGCGACGACCGGCCGCTCGAGACGAGTCGAGCGATCCTCCGGCGCGCATTCGATCTCGGCGTCACGCACTTCGATCTCGCGAACAACTACGGACCGCCCTACGGCTCGGCCGAGCAGAACTTCGGCGAGATCTTCCGCGACGACTTCGTGCCGTACCGCGACGAGATCGTGATCTCGACGAAGGCCGGCTACGACATGTGGCCCGGCCCCTACGGGGACCACGGCTCGCGCAAGTACCTGCTCGCGAGCCTCGATCAGAGCCTGCGCCGCATGGGGCTCGACTACGTCGACATCTTCTACTCGCACCGCTTTGACCCGGACACGCCGCTCGAGGAGACGATGGGTGCCCTCGACACCGCCGTTCGCCAGGGAAAGGCGCTTTACGTGGGGATCTCGTCGTACTCGCCCGAGACGACGCGTGACGCTGCGGCGATCCTGCGTGACCTCGGCACGCCGCTCCTGATCCACCAGCCGTCGTACTCGATGCTGAATCGCTGGATCGAGGACGGCCTGCTCGACGTCGTCGGCGAGCTCGGCGTCGGCTGCATCTGCTTCTCGCCGCTTGCGCAAGGAATGCTCACCGACAAGTACCTGAACGGGATCCCGGAAGGCTCGCGCGCGACGGCCGGCTCGTCCCTGTCGCCCGACCTCCTGAACGAGGAAACGCTGGCCAAGATTCGTGCCCTCAACGAGATTGCCGGGCGCCGCGGCCAGTCACTCGCGCAGATGGCGGTGGCCTGGACGCTGCGCGACCAGCGCGTGACGTCGGCGCTGATCGGCGCCTCGAGCGTGCCCCAGCTCGAGGCGAACGTGGCTGCGCTCGACAGGCTCGACTTCACCGCCGACGAGCTCGATGAGATCGACCGCTACGCAACCGAGAGCTCGATCAACATCTGGGCGCGGTCGAGCGCCGGCTGACTGGGCGCAGCCGATGACAGCCGCCTCATCGGATCACGCGATCGGGCGGCGTTCCGGGTAGCGCGGCAGGCCGTCGTCCGGAATCGCCTCCCAGGAAGCGGCATACGCCACGAACTGGTGATACGCGGGCTCGACGCCCGGGTCGGAGTCGAACGTGCCGAGCCGGACGCTCACTGCGTCGGCATCGGTGGGATGACGGCTGTAGAGCGCGGAGCCACAGGCCGAGCAGAACGCCTTCAGGAAGCCGCCGTCCGCCGGGTCGTACTCCGTGACCAGATCGATGCCCGATGTGACGCGGAACGATCCGGGCGCAACTCGCGCCTGTACCGACGCCGCCGTTCCGGTACGTCGCTGACAGCGTGTGCAGTGGCAGTACCCGGCCACGACAAGCGGCGCCGTGATCTCGTACCGGACGCCGCCGCAGAGGCAGCCGCCGGTAAGCGCGTTCTCGGTCAAAGGCGCCTCAGGCGGTCTTGCGGATCCGGTCGCCGGTGCGCACGGTGCCGGCCACGACGACGCGGGCGTTGACGCCGCGCAGATTCAGCTCCAGACCTGCCTCGGAGTTCACGAACTTGAGAGCGTCGGCCCCGAAGCGGTCGAGGTACTTGCGGCAGCCGCGATGGGGGATCTCCGTGATCTCGACGACGGCGGAGCCGATCGCCAGGTGCGTGCCCGGCGGGGCGTTCTCGCCGCTCAGGTCGAAGTCGACGTAGAGCTGGTCGCCGGCAAGCGGCCAGCGCTCGGGTGTCCGGGCGACCAGGGCCGTGGCGCGCACGTTGGTGAGCGTGATCTGCGCCTTCGGGTTCGGGTTGGCCGTGCGCGTTCCCCAGTTGTCGCCCTCGAGCCCGACGGCGGTATCGAGCGTCGCTTCGGTGAGCACCTCGCGCTCGCCGTCTTCCGGGCGCCGCACGATCAGCTCGAGGCGTCCCGCGTCACTGGGGGAGCGGCGGATCTCGTCGAGGCCGGCGTCGAGAGCGTTTCGGTCGAGGTGCTCCATCGGGCTAAGCATGCCGGAGAGACGGGGTGCACGCTCTTGTCACAGTCGCGTCGCCGAGTTGGTGCGATCTGGGACAGTCCCCGGCCGGCGCCCGGTCGGCGTCATTGACACCACCGGTGGTGGTTTCAAGTCGATCGGAATGGGTATCCCGTCGGCAACCCGTGGCGGCCTGTTCGAGCTCACGTATGACTCCGCCTCGCGTGGACGCCGCGCGATGCGTACGCGCGGCCGAACAACATGGAGGTCCAAGTTGAGACGTCATCTCTTGCTGGGCGTCGCGGCGGCTCTCGTCGCGGTGTGTGTCGGCGCGTCGACTGGCACATCCGCTGCCGTGACGAATCCGAAGCACTTCTTCTGGGCTCCCGGGCAGTCACCGCAGGGCACCGTCGACTCCGTCGCGAACGACATCATCTACCACGGTGGCAACGCCGGCGACGGCGCGATCGGCGTCGAGATCAAGCCGGCGGTCTACCTCATCTACTGGGGTACACCGTGGGCGACCGGCTTCACGACGAGCGACACCGATGGCACGCGGTACTCGAGCAAGACGCTGCAGACGTACCTCAACACCTTCTTCGCCGGCGTCGGCGGCAGCGCGTGGGCCGGCGTGCAGACGCAGTACTGCCGCGGCGTCCCCGTCGGGACGACGAGCTGTACGGGACTTCCGGGCGCGGAGTACGTCACGAACCCGAAGCACCAACTGAAAGGCGTGTGGACCGATCCGACGCCCGTTCCTGCGGACGTCGTCAACCTTGGGCTATCGGAAAACCTGGTCGACGATCCGATCGCGATGGAGGCGCAGCGCGCCGCGGCTCACTTCAACTACGACCCGCAGGCGACGTACATCGTCATGACGCCGCCGGGCACGATCGGCACCGGTGAGCCGGTGTACTGCGGCTACCACACACAGACCACGAGCATCGACGGACTCGGCAACCCGTTCCGCATTCAGTACGCGTTCATCCCGTTCCTGAACATGGACTGGCCGGGACTCGGCGCCGACGGCTGCGGGATGCACAACGTGAACCCGACCAGCAACGCCTTCGGCAACGGCATCTTCGACGGCTACAGCATCGTCGTCGGTCACGAGTACTCCGAGGCCGTGACCGACCCCGACAACTTCTTTGCCGTGCAGGACGGGTGGAACGACGCGTCGACGAGCGAGAACGCGGACAAGTGCGCCTGGAAGAACACCCAGAACATCTCGCTCGGAGGACACCAGTTCGCGGTTCAGCCGACCTGGAGCAACGAAGCGTTCGATGCGGGCAAGGACGGCTGCGCCGTCTCCCGCTAGCGCGTAGTCGTGTGACTCAGAGGGGCCGGTGCCAATCCGGCCCCTCGGCTGACGGCCGAGGGCTCATGTCAATCCAGTGCCGGCTCGGTGCCGCCGGGGAGCTGCGCCGAGACCTCGACTGCGAGGTCGACGAACATCCCGGCCGTGCAGGTGCGGAGCCTGTCGCGGTGCCAGGCGATCGCGACGACCCGCGGTGGCAGCTTCGACTCGATCGGAAGCGCCACGAGCGGTTTCCCTTCGACATCGGCTGCGAGCCGCGGGATCAGGCCGCAGCCAAGGCCGGCGACGACGAAGCCGTGGAGGGTGACGGTGTCCTCGACACGCTGAGTGACCCTCGGCGTCAGCCCGTGGATCCTGAAGACGTCCTCGAGCCGAGGCTGGCCCGAGTTGCGCCGACACGTGATGAGCGGGACGTCCGCAACCTCGTCGAGCGTCAGCTCGCGACCCAGCTCGGCGTACGGATGCTCCTCGTGGACGAGCAGCAGGTATGGGTCGTCGAGGAGCGGCGACGCTTCGAGCGGCCCCGACGCGTCCGGCAGCGGTAGCTCGGTGAACGCCACGTCGAGCTCGCCGCGCTCGAGCAAGGAGAGCAGCTCACGGTCGTCGTTCGACTCCTTGAGGTCGAACTCGACCTCTCCGGGATCGGCGCCGAGCTCCTGCAGGATCAAGGGCAAGATCGCGGCGGCGACGCTCTGATAGGCGCCGATCCGGATCGTCGACCCGACGTCCTCGTCGGCGAGCGATTCGAGGTCGATCCGTGCCGCGGACAGTCGGGTCATGATCGACTCTGCGTGCCCCAGCAGCAGCTCGCCCGCGCGCGTGAGCACGACCGGGCGCGAGCCGCCCGGGCGGTCGAACAGCCTACGGCCGACGTGACGCTCGAGCGCCGCGATCTGCTGGCTGATCGCCGACTGGGCGTAGCCAAGCTTCAACGCGGCCGCCCCGAACGTTCCTTCCTCTGCGACAGCCCGGAGCGCTGCGAGGTGTCGTACCTCGACGCCGAGCCAGGGATCGTGGTCGGACTTGTCGCTCGACACGGGCACGTCGCCCATTGTTGCGCTTAGAGGCTCTCAGTGGCATGGACGGGCAGTGGCCGCCACAGTGCGTGGCGGCCGGCGGCGGCGCAGCCTCGGCACCGCAAGACGGAAGTGACGCTTCGGCCTGCCGTCGGCCAGAAGCCTGCGTACCTCGGCCTCGCGCTCCCAGGTGGCGAAGTTCCAGCGATACAGCTGATAGACGAGATCCGGATGCATGCCCTGCCTCCTTTCGTGTCGGGGTTACCTCCATGGTCGCTGCGCGGGACGGCGCTACACCACAGCGGCTCCTGATACCCGTCATTCGGCGATGCGATAGACCCGGAGACGACGACGGGGCTGTTGATGACAGCCCCGTCGGGATCGGATCGGCCCTCGGACTGCTAGGAGCAGCCGGTGTTGGTGCCGCAGTCGCGGCAGGTGTAGCAGGAGCCCGTGCGCACCATGCGGCCGCCGCAACGGGGGCACTCGACCGCGTCCTCCCACGAGTTGAAGAGCGCGGTCTGCCCGGGCGGCGCGGCCTCGATCGCGGACGGCGACGCCGCTTCGCCCGCGGCATACGCTGCAGCGAGCCGGGCCTTCACCTCGGGCGTCAGGATGCCCGCCTCCTCCTGCTGGTCGGCGGACAGGAACTTCTTGCCCATCCAGCGGAAGATGTAGTCGACGATCGACTTCGCGACGCGGATGTCCGAGTCGTTCGTCAGACCGGACGGCTCGAAGCGCATGTGGCTGAACTTCGAGACGTAGACCTCGAGCGGCACCCCGTACTGCAAGCCGAGCGAGACGGAGATCATGAACGAGTTCATGAGACCGGCGAGGGTGGTGCCCTCCTTCGCGATGTCCACGAAGATGTCGCCGGGCGTACCGTCCTCGAACAGACCGACGTGGATGTAGCCCTCGTACTCGCCGACCTTGAACTTGCGGCCGACCTCGGTGCGATCCTCCGGCAGCCGGCGCCGTTGCGGATGGCCAGCGATCGCGGGCGCGAACGGCGCCAGCGCCACCGGCGCGCCGTCCTTGTCCTTCTGCCCGGAAAGCGGCTGCGCGACCTTGCAGTTGTCCCGGTAGATCGCGATCGCCTTGACGCCGAGTTGCCACGACTCGATCAGGAGCTGAGCGACCTCGTCGACGGTGACGGTCTCCGGCAGGTTGACCGTCTTCGAGATCGCACCGGAGATGAACGGCTGGACGGCGCCCATCATCTTCACGTGCCCCATGTAGTGGATGGCGCGGTCGCCGATCGCGCAGTCGTACACGGGGTAGTGCTCGGTCTTGATGTGCGGTGCACCGACGATCGTGTTCCGCTCGTCGATGAACGCGACGATCTCCTCGATCTCTCTCGGCGCGTAGCCGAGCTTCTCGAGCGCCATCGGCACCGTCTTGTTGACGATCGTGATCTCGCCGCCGCCGACCAGCTTCTTCGACTTCACCAGAGAGAAGTCGGGCTCCACACCGGTGGTGTCGCAATCCATCATGAAGCTGATCGTGTTGTGGCTGACGAAGCCGTTGGCAACGTAGGTGACGTTGTCGGGCACCGAGAGGTCGAACGTCGGTTGGTCATCGAGCGTCTCGATCGAGGCGACCGAGTCGTAGTAGAAGCCGAGAAGATGCTCGAGCTCGGGGCTCACGGCCCGCTCGAGCAGGGCCGTCGCCGATCGGCGCGACACGTCGCCGCGTCGCGCGAGTCCCATGAGCATCGTCTTGCGGAGCGAGTCGTTCTCAGGCGCCAGCTCGTCGAGCAAGGCGCGGCTGACCGGGATGTGATCATGTCGCGAAGCCTGCCTGTGGTCACCTGTCCACAGTGAGGCTGTCTTTCGCACAGACATGAAGTCGATGTCCTGGACAAAGCGCTCGGAGGCAGCGGTGTTGAGCAGGCGAAGGACGAACCGGTCGTTTGCACCCCAATTGGACCTCGCACCGTCCACCTTGCGGGTGGTCACGAAACCGAGCGCAAGCAGCAGCGTCTGCACGTCGCTGCTGAAGCTCTCTGTCACGGTGCTCCACGAGACGTAGCCATTGGACGTCGTGCCGTCTGCCTCGAACAGGCCCCGGACGAACGCCGCGTAGATCTCGCGGTCGTTCGAGTGGAGCACGGCGTCGGGAATGTGCGGATGCCAGCCCTTGCCGCTGTGTTCCGCCGAGGGCGGCAGCTTGGCGAAGCCGCAGGCCTCCCACCACAGAGCGAGCGGCACGGAGTTGACCGCGACCTCGACGTACCCACCCTTGTCCGTCACTGCCGCGTCGAGACCGAAGATCGCGGCGGTCGTCTCGACGAGATGCTCGACGACGTCCTGGTCATCGCGGGCGACACAGAAGCGGAGGCCTTTCGCGTGCAGCGAGCCGTCGCCCATGAAGTAGCCGACGAGCTCGGCCAGCTCCGCGGTCATCTCGCGCGGAACATGCGTGCGGAAGTCCGCCGTCCAGTGGAGGTCGCCAAGAGGCGGCAGCTGAACCGGCTGCGCCGCGCCGACAATGCCGTTGAGCATCAGCGGGACGCGATCCCCCGCACGGATCTCCGCGAACCGGCGCCAGACCCGGTTGCCGCTCGCATCGACCACCTTGATGCGGTGAGCGGCGGTGCCCTGGATCCGGTACCCGCGGCTCGTCTCGATCGAGACCACTTGCTCGTAGCCGTTGACGTAGAACTTCGTCGCGCGACGAGGGCCTTCGTCGGTGGCGACGTCGATGTCAATGTCCTGCCACTTCGAGCCCGTGGTGTCGCCGAGACTCCGGAGTCGGACGAGACCCCGACTCGTCGAGACGAGGCTGTTGCTGACGAGGCAGCCTGTCGGTGCGAGCACGGTCGCCTGCGCGTTTCGGAAGCCTGAGACCTCGCCCAGGTCGAGCGCCTCATCCCACGCGCGCCGCGCCGCCGAGAGCAGATCGTCCGGCACCGACGTCGCATGGTCGATATTGCCGACCGCGGCACGGTGCTTGGCGATCACGCCGATCATCGCCGCGGCGTTCTTCTTGTAGCCGGCGAACGGCCCCATCCGCTTCGCGATCTCGGCGGACTTGCGATACGCGCGGCCGGTCATCAGCGCAGTGATCGCAGCCGCGTAGGCGCGACCCTCGTCGGAGTCGTACGGCAGCCCGCGCGCCATCAGCAGCGCGCCGAGGTTCGCATAGCCGAGGCCGAGCTGGCGATATGCCTTCGCGTTGCGATCGATCTCGGGTGTCGGGTATGACGAATAGCCGACCGCGATCTCCTGTGCCAGGAACATCACGTCAACGGCGTGCTGAAGCAATTCGACATCGAGCTCGCCATCTTCGCGGCGGAATTTCATCAGGTTGAGCGATGCCAAATTGCACGCGCTGTCATCAATAGACATGTATTCCGAGCAGGGATTCGATGCGGTAATGCGTCCGGTATTTGGAAGCGTATGCCACGAGTTGATCGTCGTGTCGTATTGCACACCAGGGTCGGCGCACTGCCACGCAGCTTCCGCGATGTCGCGCATCAGCCGCCGCGCGTCGACCGTCGCGACGACCGTGCCGTCGGTGCGGGCGGTCAGGTTCCACTCCTTGTCCTCGACGACCGCCTCCATGAACGCGTCTGTGACCCGCACCGAGTTGTTCGCGTTCTGGTACTGGATCGACGCCCAGTCGGGGCTGTCGAGCGACATGTCGTAGCCGGCGGACTCGAGGACGCGCGCCTTGCGCTCCTCCTTGGCTTTGCACCAGATGAACTCCTCGACGTCCGGGTGGTCGACGTCGAGAACGACCATCTTCGCGGCGCGGCGGGTCTTGCCGCCCGACTTGATCGTTCCCGCCGAGGCGTCGGCGCCGCGCATGAAGCTGACGGGCCCGGAGGCGTAGCCGCCCTTCGACAGCTGTTCCTTGGACGAGCGCAGCCGGGAGAGGTTGACGCCGGAGCCGGAGCCGCCGCGGAAGATCACGCCCTCCCGGCGGATCCAGTCGAGGATCGACTCCATCGAGTCGTCGATCGAGAGGATGAAGCAAGCCGAGCACTGAGGGCGCTCCTCGAAGCCGACGTTGAACCAGACCGGCGAGTTGAAGGAGGCGAGCTGGTTGACGAGGATTGCCTTCAGCTCCGCCTCGAAGGTCTCGGCCTCCTCGTCGTCCGCGAAGTACCCGCCCTTACGGCCCCAGCCGCCGATCGTGTCGACGACCCGGCCGATCATCTGCTTCACCGAGCGCTCGCGCTCCGGCGAGGACAGCCGGCCGCGGAAGTACTTCTGCGCGACGATGTTGGTCGCGGTCTGCGACCAGAACTTCGGGAACTCGACCTCGCGCTGCTCGAACGCCGGGCCGCCCTTGCCCGGGATCAGCGCGTCACGCGTCTCCCACTCGATCTCGTCGAAGGGATCGCGATCCGGGATCGTGAAGACCCGCTGCGGCGCGATGCGAGCGGCCGCATCGACGACCGTGTTCTCGACCTCCCCTACGGGTGCGGCCTCGTCGATTGTCGTCGTTGCGTCTTTCGCGGTCGCCATCTCGTCCTCCCGGGCCGTCGACATCAGTAGCGTGCGCCCAGGCGACGAGTGCGTCGTGTGAGCGGACCGAGGATGGTGGCACTCCGGTCGGACGGAATGACCCGTCCAGAAAACCCCTGCAAATACAGAAAATGCCCGTCCACCCAGATAGTGTACCGGCCTCGTGTCGCCCACCGCCGTGCGCTACCCGTGACGGCTCGGATCGAGCACGTGGCGCTGTGGACCGAGGATCTGGACCGGAGCCGACGCTTCTACGAGGAGCTTCTCGGCGGCCGCGCGTCCGCCCTCTACCGCAACGAGACCACCGGGTTCGAGTCCCACTCTCTCGAGTTCGACGGCGGCCCACGGCTCGAGCTGATGCGGATGCCGGGCATCGCGCCTCGGGCAGCGGGGGATCGCCAGGCGCTCGGCTTCGTGCACGTCGCGTTCGCGCTCGGCAGCGAGGCGGCCGTCGACGCGCTGACGAGGACGATCGCAGAGGCCGGTTTCGAGGTTGTCGGCGAGCCGAGGTGGACGGGTGACGGGTACTACGAGAGCGTTGTGCTCGATCCGGACGGCAACCGCGTCGAGTTGACGGTCTGACGGCGCCCGGGTCTGGCTCGCCGATGGTTCTAGACTGAGTCCGTGTCGGTCGTCGTTCGCGATGCGACGGGGATGGATGCGGCCGGTATTGCGTCGATCAGTCGCGAGAACGGCGCGTATTACGCGCAACTCGCTCCCGAGCGCTTCCGCGTTCCCGATGCGGACGGCTTCGAAGAGTTCATCCGTGACGACGAGGAGTGGCGTGCCCGTCCCGACTCGATTGCCCTTGTCGCCGAGGTCGAGGGTGACGTCGCCGGGTACCTGGAGGCGAGCCTGCAGCCTCCACTCGACTCAGCCCGCTGGCAGTCGCAGCGTGATCTCGCCGAGACACGCCTCTTCATCAACTTCGTCGGCACTGCCGACCGCTACAAGCGCCAGGGCGTGGCGACCCTGCTCGTGCAAGCCGCCGAGCGTTGGGGGCACGCCCACGGTGCGTCCGTCGCGATCTGCGACACGTTCATCGGCAGCCCGCTCTCGATGCCCTTCTGGGAGCAACGCATGGGCTACGAGCGACAGTCGGTCATCTTTCGCAAGCCGTTGACCGACTGACTCGAGACGGTTACTCGGCGGGCGGGTCGCCGTCGCGACGCGCCTGCACGCGACGCGCGACGTAGCCGGCGCCTCCCGCAATCAGCAGGAGACCGGCGAGTCCCGCCAGCACGATCAGCGGGATGGGTACGGACGACGGCCCGGCGGTGTTCGTCGACTGACCCGAGGCGAGCTCGTCCGGGTTCCCCAGGGAGATAACGCTGTCGGCAGTGTTCCGGTAGGCGATCGGCTTGAGTCCGCTCCCCCCGGGGTCCAACTCATTCGCCTGCCGATAGGCGAGCGCCCGCAGGATCGCGTCCTGCGCGTCCGAGTAGTCCTTGATGTCGAGCGGCAGCCCGTCGATCGCCTCGCGGTAACAGTGGATCGGGTAGAGCTTGTCGACGCGCTGGTTGTCGTACCAGTCGTCGACGATCTGCTCGGCGCAGGTCTTCTGTTTGGCCATCGCCGGAGCCGACATGAGCGCGGCGACTGCGAAACCGGCGAGCACAAGCAGCGCCAGAAGCGTGGCACGGCGAAGGCTGACGGGCGTCGATGGTTTCACTGAACGGTGTGTGACGAAGGGTGCCCGACGAATTCTGGGCAGTCTCTCGGCTGGCGGTAAGCCGCTGGTGGGCGCAGGGTAAACGATTTGTGAGAGTAACCGCCACTCCAACCGTCCTGTCGAATGGCCGTGTCACGCCCGAACATGGTGGTACGGTGGCGCCGGATGGACGGCGCAGAGCCGAGCCGGCCGGTCGGCGAATCGCGCCTGGCCCTTGCTGTTTTCGCTGTCGTCGCGTCGGCGGTGACGCTCGCCGCCGTGTTCTTCGGCGGCTCCTCGGGCGACAGCAGCGTCGTCTGGGTCGGCGGAGCCGCTGTCGCCCTCGCGGCGGTCGTGTTCTGCACTGCGGGGATCGGGCTCGTGCGGCTCCCCGTACTCGATCGACCTGCGCGGCTCGCGGTGGCTGCGTTCACCGGCCTCGTGGCCTGGACCGGGGTGTCGATCGCGTGGTCGATCGCGGGGGATGAGTCGTGGTCGGCTCTGAACAAAGGCATCGCGTACGTTGCATTTCTCGTCATCGGTGTTGCTCTCGTGGCGCTCGGCACGAATACGACACGGGCGGTCGCAAGCCTGCTGGCGGCCGTCATCGGCGCTGCATTCGTCTGGGCTCTCGCGGGGAAAGCGATACCCGCCCTCGCCTCGCATGATGCCTCCCGCGTCGTGCGGCTTCACAGCCCCGTCGGCTACTGGAACGGGCTCGCGCTGCTCGCCGACGCCGCACTTGCTCTCGGCCTCTGGCTGGCCGTCGTCGCTTCTGGCCGTCGGGAGCTACGGGCCGCCGGTCACGCGCTCGTCTACCTCGCAGTCCTGTCGGGGCTTCTGACGTCGTCGCGCGCGGGCGTGCTCGGCGGGCTGCTGGCTCTTGGACTCTGGCTCCGGCTCGGGCCGCGCCGGGTGGAGAGTGCATCCGTTGCCGTTCTCGCCGCGTCGCCCGCGGTCGCCGTCGCTGCGTGGACGTTCGCGCGCCCGGCACTCGTCGAAGTCGGACGCACGCACGGTGAGCGCGTCCACGACGGCGCTGTCTTCGGAGTACTGACGCTTGCCGGGCTGGTGGTCGCCGTCGCCGCTCCGCCGCTCCTCGTGCCGAGGCTGGTCGCAGGCAGGGAGCGCCTGGTTGCCCGGGTGCTCGTGGCCGGGGCGCTGGCCGCGATCGCGATCGGTCTTGTCGCCGTCTCGGTCGTCTCCGGCAACCCCTTCACGAAGGCCGAGCGCGGGTTCTCACGCGGCGAGTGCTCCAACACCGCAGATCGCCTGATCTGCACGAACAACAACAGGCTGAAGTGGTGGCGCGAGGCGGCGGACGTGTTCTGGGCGCGTCCGGCCGGAGGCGCGGGGGCCGGCACGTTCGAGATCGCCCGCATGCGTTATCGGCGGAGCGGCGCTCCGGTCACGGAGCCGCACTCGGTGCCGATGCAGGTCCTCGCCGGGACAGGGATCGTCGGTGGAGCGTTGCTCGTCCTCTTCGTCGCGGGCGCTGCGGTCGCGCTCCGACGCTCGCTTGACCGGCTGGACGGCGGGGAACGCAGCGCGGCTGTGGCCGTCGCGGCGCTTCCGGCTGCCTACGCCCTCCACGCGCTCGTCGACTACGACGTCGATTTCCTCGCGGTCACCGCGCCCGCTGTGCTGGCGACAGGTGCACTGCTCGCTGCCGGACGGCCCCGGGTACGCCCGACCGCGGGTCTCGTGCCGATGCTTGCGGGCGTTGCCGTCGCGGCGACCGCCGTCGTCTCGCTCGCGATGCCGTGGCTCGCCGCGCGACGGGTCGACGCGTCGTACTCGGCCGCCGACGCGGGCCGGCTCGAGCAGGCGGCCGGCGACGCGCGCAGCGCTCGATCGCTGAACCCGCTCTCACCCGAGCCGCTCTACGCCCTTGCCTCCGTCTACCAGACCGCGAAGGTGGTGCAGGGCGCCCGGTTCGAGTACGCGCAGGCGACCCGTCTCGAGCCGGAGAACCCCGAGACGTGGTACCGGCTCGGCCTCTTCGAGTACACCCAGGGTCACGACCTGTGTGCCGCCTACCAGGCGCTCAACCATTCCTACACGCTCGACCCCAAGAACACGCACTGGTCCAAGGGCAGCGAACTCGACACATCCCGGGCGGCCGTCAACGACAAGACCAACCCGGCCTGCGGCCGCGGGTAGCGCTACGAGCCGATGACGAGCACAGCCTGCGCACCGTGCAGGTCCCGCGTGCGCATGCCGTCGAGGAGCGTCACAGTGCGGATGCCGAGATCACGCGCGAGCCGCCGGCCCTCACCCTCGTAGCCCGGCCGGTACATGACGAGGCTGTGGCCGTAGGTCATCCGGCCCGCATTGCCGACCAGTCGAATGCGGTAGCCGTGACGGCGGACGCGCGCCGCTGCCGACGCGGCCGCACCCTGGCGCCCGTTGCCGTTCAGGACCACGACGCTCACCTTGCCGCGGGTGAGCCGCGGTGCGGCCACCGAGCGCACCCGGTGAGGCGCCGCCGTCGCGTGCGTGCGGGCGACCGGAGCGCGCTTCGTCTTGACCGGGGTCGCCGTCGAGCTCCCGTGTCGGAGAAGGAGGGCCGACCCGGTCACCACGAGCAAGACGAGCTCGACGGCTGCGACCACCGAGGCGACGACAGCGGCGCTGCGCCAGAAGGTCGGAGGGATCGTCGGGGAGACCGGGCGAAGAGGATGATCCACGGCGATCGTCTTTTCGCCCGCGCCCGCGCTACTCCTTCCGCACGGATTCCCAGGTCTCGCGCAAGCCGTCGGCGAGCGACACCTCGGCCTGCCAGTGCAGCTCGCTGTGTGCGAGGGACGGGTCGACCACGCTGCGGAAGGCCTCGCCCGACCGCGCGGGGCAGTAGAGCGGAGGCTCAGTCGATCCCGCGGTCTCGCGGCACGCTTCGTGTAGCGCATTCACGCTCGTCTCCACGCCGGTGCCGAGGTTGAAGACGCCGCCGTCGTGTCCCTCGGCGGCGAGCACGCCGCGCACGATGTCTCCCACGTAGACGAAATCCCGTGTCTGCGTCCCGTCGCCGAAGATTGCGGTCGGTTCGTGGGCCGCGAGATGAGAGAGGAAGATGGCGATCACACCGCCCTCGAGGTTCGCCGCCTGTCTGGGCCCGTAGACGTTGGCGAAGCGCAACGCGACGTGGCGGGACCCGTGGAGACGGTTCCAGCCGGCGAGGTACTCCTCGGCGGCGAGCTTCGCGACGCCGTAGGGCGACACGGGACGTCGCGGCGAGTCCTCGCGCGCGGGCCTGTCGCACTCGCCGTAGATCGCGCCGCCGGTGGAGCTGAACACGACCTGGGTGCCGTGCGCGCGGGCCGCCTCGAGAACGGAGATCGTGCCCACCACGTTGACGTCTGCGTCGTAGGCGGGGCGCTCGACGGACGTGCCGACATCGGCCTGTGCCGCGAGATGGAAGCACACCTCGGGTGTCGCGACTTCGAAGACATGCGCCGCATCGGTGCGTATGTCTCCTTCGTGCAACACCGCCTGCGAGGACACGAAGTCGCGGGATCCCGTCGTCAAGTTGTCGAGCACGTGCACCTCGTCGCCCCGGGCGAGGAGCGCGTCGACGACGTGGGAGCCGATGAAGCCCGCTCCCCCCGTGACCAGCGCACGCATCGGCGGAACGCTAGTGAAATCCCGTGCGGCGGCGATTGCACTACGGTTGGGGGCCGATGTTCGTCACGTTCGAAGGGCTCGACGGGTCGGGCAAGACGACCCAGATCCGCTTGCTCGCGCGGCGCCTCGAAGCCGACGGGCGCAGGGTGCTCGCGACGCGCGAGCCGGGCGGGACAGAGCTCGGCGAGCAGATCCGCGAGCTCGTCCTCCACGGAGGGCACGTCGCGCCCTGGGCGGAGGCCGCGCTGTATGCGGCGTCGCGCGCCCAGCATGTCGAGGAGGTGATCAGGCCCGCGCTCGCGCGAGGCGAGGTCGTGCTCTGCGACCGCTACATCGACTCATCCGTCGCCTACCAGGGGGTTGCGCGCGGGCTCGGCCTCGAGCGCGTCCTCGAGCTGAACCTCGCCGTCGTGGGCGGGCTGCTTCCCGACCTCACGTTTCTACTCGTGCTCGATCCACATGAGGTCGGCGCTCGTCTGCCGCGCGAGCACGATCGGCTCGAGCGGGAGGCCGGCGAGTTTCACGCGCGTGCGGCCGCGGGTTACCAGGAGCTGGCGGAGCGCTTTCCGGAGCGGATCGTGGCGCTCG
>Ga0066710_100000079_pt1 | contig 39638 bp, 28 predicted proteins | sample GraSoiAngelo_159_FD_79666 | JGI IMG/M metagenome (GOLD analysis project Ga0066710, IMG submission 79666) | Grasslands soil microbial communities from the Angelo Coastal Reserve, California, USA - 14_1009_16_40cm | ecosystem: Environmental > Terrestrial > Soil > Grasslands | place: USA... | reverse complement strand
GGCACTCGTGCTAAACTTTATGGATTCTAGGCCCGTAGCTCAGTTGGTTAGAGCGCTACCTTGACACGGTAGAGGTCTGGGGTTCGAGTCCCCACGGGCCTACCATATCTTTCAATGGGTTAGCCTCCACAACGTCAGCCCACAAGGATACAAATGGCTCCATTAGGGACAAGGTGTGCGGATCTTAGGGGCCGCATGTTTCCCACAATGGGTCTGGCCCGCAATGGCCCTACATCCTCTCGCCGCCGCACACGACTATCTTCGCGTGAGCCCGAATCACCCCTGACAGAGACGGCACTTTTGTAACTAAACAACTACACTTCACATGAACGTCATTTCGTCTCGACGCAGCGTCTTGGTTTCGCCGCAGAAAGCGCACTTGAGATGATACTCGCGCAGAAACCGCGATACCCATTTCGCAGTCATCCCCTGTCCGCATCGACAATTATAGGGAATGAAGAATGCCTGAAAATGAGACTCCAGGCGCTTCATCATGTCTTCGCCTGGTTTTACTAGGTTGAAAAACAGGTCCGTTCTGATGTTGAGCCATTCTTTCACTGCCGGCGGAGTTTTGTAGTCATCGTAGGTCAGCTCCCAGTCTTCTTTTGAACGGCATCCCAACAGGGGGTTGCCATTGTCGGGCATTCCCAGGAGAGAACTGTAAGTTGGTTCGCGGTCAGCAAAGTGGGGCCGCATCAGCGCAAAGATGTGTTTAAAGTGCGTCTGCACGTCTGGGTGCCAGGTTCGTTTTCTATTAAGCTCGATCATGTTGTCGATTGCCTTCCGGCAGTTGAGAAGTACTTCGCCGATCGGCTTTGCGTGCAAGGCCGCTGCCTGTTTCGACTCGTCGAGCACCGCCAACGCCTCGGCCGAGCTTGTAAATTGAACGTTCAGTGTTCGGCGGGCGATCCCACGCCAGAACAGAAAACAGGCCCAAAACCGGAGAATTGGATTGCCGATGCGTTGATCCTGACCCTTCAAGAAAGGCGGGGCCTGCAGGGCGTACCAGCAGATCGTTGAGAGAATCAAGAGCGTCGACTTCAACATTTCAGGATTGTTCAGCTTCAGCAGGGCCTCAAAGTCGTTCGCTCCGTAGATCCGGGCGCCCAGGTCCAACACAAAAAAATAGTCCTGGGGAAGTTGCTTTTGACGCTGCAGATACACCCTCTCGTAGTAGCGGTGGCAGATCTCGGGCCCTTGTTTGCCAAACAGGTGCAGGATAAAAAGCAGAGAGTTTACGATCGCTTTGGTCTCGAAAATGGTGAGCGGTCGCAGATACCAGAGCTTGTCCTTTCCTGAAATACGAAATGTGTGAAACATGCGCAGGAGGGTGATTGGCTCCATGGCGATTCCCACTCCGAACAGGTCCGACGTACCCTTGAAATCGTCGCTCCAGCCCTCTTCCGCATACTTTCCCAATGGCACGACGTTGCTTGCATCTCCCCAGGCATAGAAGTTGTGAATAATCCCCTTGAGCTCCGGCCAGAGCCCCTTTATTGCTTCCCTGTCGGTTACATCGTCCGACAAGCCGACGATGAACCTCATGCTGTCGACAGTCTTGGGATCATCCAAGACTTGTGGAACGAATTCCTGAAGGTGCCAGTATTCGCGCAACGTATTGACATAATATTGGAGGCCAAACGGAGAAATGAGAAAGTCGATTCGATGCGTGAGTTCATGCACAAACAACGTAATAAAGGTCAGAATCTCTAGTTGTACATCTGGATCGCATTTGTGGAAGTAGCCGACTGCAAGCTGATCATCCTTCCAGGCATCACCAGTTAATTCGAGGATTGTGTAGCCTTTTTTGCCAAAGGCAATCTCAAGAAATGCGCGGGCCTTTAGAGACAGACTCTTTGTGAGTTCGAGTGGGAGGTGGAGTTCCAGCGTTCGGGGTGTATATCCCAGGCCGTCTGCAGCCGAGAGTAATTCATTGAGAGCCATGGCTACTTCTTCGGAGCGGTGAACTCACAAAATGCCTGCAGGCCGGTGTTCGTAATGATCACTGCGACCGGAATGATGACGCCGAGAGCGGCCAACGGAATTCCTAGAGTGGTGACGATCGCGGTCAACACCGCTCCAACGGAGGTGTCCAGTCCCTTTTTGATGAGCTTGCTGAATTCGCCGTGCGGCGTGCAGAGGCTCTTACGAATCAGCTTGCCGTAGATTTCGAAGAAAGTCCTGGCGTCCGCGCTTTTCAGCGAAAAGCCCAGTTTGGCGTCCTCGCCTTGAGGAATTATGGATTCCAGGGGGTATCCGTCGTCCTTGAACACCTGCAGGGCGGTCTCCAGCTGCTGGTACGCATCGCCCGTTTGCCCGCCGATCCGGGCCTTCAACTGTGTGGCGGCTTCTATGGCCTGCTCCATGGTCAACTCTGGCATGGTGGCGCCCCCTTCCGATTCATCCCCACTGTGGTTAGAGAAAATGCAGCGAAATTCAGCATACTCCCGAACCCCGAGAGCCGTCATTGAATGTGGAAATATCTCCTAGAAATATCTCCTGCTCAAACTACGCTTGAACGAAGTTCGGCCATGGCTGTTGAATAGTAGTGGCTGCGGACGGGGCAGCGTTTCAGGTATTTATGATTGTTTCGTCCACCGTGGGTTTATCCACAAACGTTAAAACGGGGTTCGAGGAGATCCCAGGCGCGAACGGCAGGCAGCCGCGCCACGTTTCCCCCAACCGGACTTTTCGGGGGAGTCAGGGAGATTTCACTTGTCTCCTGACCGTTTTTCAACTGCGACTCCCTGGCGATTACGCTGGCGAGGCGATACAAACTTGTAATGCTGGAATATTCGATGCGTAAAGGGCGAGTTTGCGCGTATTGCGGTGAGGGGTCACAGCTAACGAACGAGCACGTCTTTCCGAATTGCTTTCAGAAGACCTTTGAGCCAATTACACCTACCAAGACGCCGACCGGGGAAAAAGCCATCCTCTCAGCCCTGGAAATACACGACGTTTGCGCTCGCTGTAACAACGGGCCACTGTCCCGGTTGGACGCCTACCTCTGCGAACTCAACGATTTGTACTTTTCAACGATCGCTCACGCCGGAGATTTCGGGACCTTTTTTTTGACACGGTAGAGGTCTGGGGTTCGAGTCCCCACGGGCCTACCATATTTTCGAGTGGGTTAGCGTCCACAACCTCAATCCAAAAGGCTCCAAATGGCTCCATTTAAGGACGCGGATCTTTCCAATCGCCTTCGACACGTGTCCACACCTCGCAATATATACCTCACGAGGAGACAGCGTTCGCAGAGATGAAAACGCAAGCGCCCGTTTGATAAAACCTCACTTCCCCCATCGGGCCCGGGTCTTCAACAAGTCGTGTGCCCAAATGTGCTACGTTTTCGAACTCTTCTGGAGTCCTGCTCCCAGGTAAATGGGCGTGCCACGGGACGCCCAGTGCCCAGAATGCGTCCTGGGCACCTCTCCTCTTTTGCGATACCTCGCATCCTGTCGATCCCCTCGCAAAAATTAATAACTGTGAAACGAAGTTGCGCTAGAATGCACCATCTCACACGGGTGCCAATACCCTTCCCTATTGGTCAGCTTGACCTCCGGCGCAAGCTGTAACAGGTCAGCCGTTTTAGCGGCTCGGGAGGCTCCATGAGCCCAGCCCAAATCCTGATTCTCGATCTACATCACGATCCGTGTGTCGGCGGCAACTGCGGGCATCTTCGAGGACTGATCGAGAAAGCCTTTCTGACCGGGACCGTGCGTGTGACCGCAACCGCCCAGATTCCGGATTCGGCGTCCGCTGAGCCTGATTTGGTTGTCCTGCGTTCCCCAGCGGCTTTGCCGCTCGCTCAAATTGTGAATTCACTCCGGGATCGATGGAAATCGGCCTCTGCAGTAGCCGTACTTTGCCACTGGTCGCAGACAGCAGGCGAACTCCTGGACTCCCTCCTGCATGGCTTAGACGATTTTTTCTGCTGCCCAATCCGCGACATCGAGCTAATCCCACGTGTTCGCCGCCTTCTCCCAAGCGAAAATCCCAGTTCCGCCGCGCATACGCGCCTTAGGCTGGACACGCTGGTAGGTGAGAGCGATTGCTTTCTTGCTGTAGTAGCAAAAGTTCCACTCGTCGCGAAATCCGATGCGACCGTACTGATCGGCGGAGAAACCGGGACTGGCAAGGAACTCTTTGCCCGCGCCGTTCATTACAACGGGGCGCGCAGAAGCAATCCCTTCATTCCCCTCAATTGTGGGGCGCTCCCAGACCATCTTTTTGAAAATGAGTTGTTTGGCCATGCTCGTGGAGCATACACGGACGCCTCCTGGGCCGAACCGGGCCTCTTGGCGGAAGCCGAAGGCGGGAGCCTGTTTCTGGACGAAGTGGATACAATGACGCATTCGGCTCAGGCCAAGCTTCTCCGTTTTCTGCAGGATCGCGAGTACAAGCCGCTAGGAGCATCAAAAAGTCTGACGGCCAACGTTCGCGTGATCGCTGCGACAAACACCGACCTTCGTGAACGCGTGAAAGCGCGCTTGTTCCGCGAAGACCTGTTCCATCGCCTAAACATTCTCGCGCTCGAAGTGCCCCCGCTCCACAAGCGCAAGGCGGACATCCTAATTCTTGCGAACTATTTTCTCAACCGCTACGGCACTCAATACGGCAGGAGCAAACTGACTTTCTCGCGCGCGGTGCTTTCGAAACTCATGAGCTATGGGTGGCCCGGAAATGTCCGCGAATTGGAGAGCGTGGTGCACCGCGCTGTCGTCCTCGCTTCCGTAAACATTTTGCAACCGAACAACATCGAGTTGCCTGTGGCCATCCAAGCCGAAGAAACTGAAACTAGCTCGCTGCAAATTGCTAAAACGAGGGTAATCGAAGAATTCGAACGCTCGTATCTTTCGAATCTGTTGGGCCAGAACAACGGCAATGTAAGCCAGGCAGCGCGTGCCGCAGGTAAGGATCGCCGGGCACTCCAGCGAATGATTCGAAAACACGGCATCGAGCCACCAGCCTTCCGATAAGTGATAACCCACCATGAAGTTGCCGAAGCAGACGCTGCGCCGCCGATGCGAGCGACCATGTGCACGTCAACGCCGATTCGTACTCTGAGATTTGATCTCCACTGAATCCTTCGACGCTAGCGGCCGTGCTTTGCGCAAGCTTCGATGCAGGGCTGCCACGAATATGCCGCGCTCTTTTGCCGCGAAAGCCGCATGGCCTTGAGCCCATATTTCCAAGAAGTTGTGACGCGTGAGTCTCGCGCAGGTGCGACGCGAAAGCCGCACCTCCTCAGATGCGCCTCTGAAAACAAAGCGGTTCATCGTGGTAGTTCAATTGCTTTCAAGCTGCTGGAGGAGTGGAAGCACATTATTGCTAAGCCCGACAATAGAAGTCAGGTGCAGCGAGGAATTCTCAACTACCTGACCCAGCATCCACATGCGAAAGACACGTTGCAGGGAATCATCGAATGGTGGCTGGTGGATTCGCGGCAAACGCCGGGTGTCGCAGATGTGCAAGAGGCGCTGGACGAGCTGGTGCAGCGAGGTTGGATTCTGGTCACCAAGCGAAGCCCCAGCAGCACTCTGTACGGTTTGGACGAAGCGCATCTCGATAGCATCCGGGAGTTTCTGAACGACTGAACTATGGCCAACGTCTTCGCAACCCACTCAGTCGGCAATTCGTTGGTGACCTATCTGCGGAATGCATATCCGGAGCCTCTACGTACCGATCACCCGATGGACTTTCGATTGATATCCAGCGGCGAGTTGGCGGAAGGTCCCGATCCGAGGAACGCGCTATCACTCTTCTTGTTTCGAATCACGCAAAACGAGTTTCTGCGCGGACGGCCCCGGCCGAACGATCGCTCGGATGCCGGGGCGCCGCTCTCCATCGATCTGCATTATTTGTTGACGGTCTGGGCCGACACCGCTCTGGTTGAGCACACGGTGTTGTCCTGGGCGTTGTTGCAATTGCAGATGCATCCCGTCCTGGACAGTTCTTCACTCTCACCGGAAGCGGGATGGAACCCCGGAGACATCGTGCACATGATTCCAGCGGAGCTCAGCAACGAGGAACTAATGCGTATCTGGGACCTTCTGCTGCCCAAGTATCGTTTGAGCGTTTCGTACACGGCGCGAGTCGTCCGCATTGACCGCGACCCGGAGACTGGCGGACCGCCGGTGGTGGAAAAGGATTTGCTCTACAGCGAGGTCTCGTCGTGATGCCTGACCTGGCACAAACCCGAGTGATGGGCGCGGTGCGCTTCCTGGATGGCACGACGTTGACAAAGGTCAACGGCAACTTGAACGTGCAGTCCCCAAATGTTCTGGTGCGCCGCAATCGATCAAACTTGTTTGTAATCTGGGATGCTCCCGCGAGTGGCGCAGTGGTTTTTACGGTTAGCGATCCCACATCGAACTATTTGTCGCGGCAATTTACGGTGACGCTGCCCCGCGATCCTGACCCAACGCATGCGAGCCAGGCGACTTCGATTTTTCAGCCGCAAGACGTCCTTCTGCTTCCCTCTCCTTTGGCGCCGGCCTCTCCCGGGTGGGCCATCATCCGCGCCAGCGTCAAAAAAGCTGGCACAGCTACGGTCCTGGCGGGTGCACTCATTCGAGTAGCAAACACCAGCGATCACACTCTCCTAGCCAAGGGAATGTCCGACGCTCGCGGTGAAGCACTGGTGCTGGTCCCTGGAGTTCCCGTGACCACGTTTGATTCCGGAACCGGCGCGGTGATGGCCACAGAGATTGATGTGAGTATCCAAACCATTTTTGATCCGGCACTGTCTGGCGTTCCGGATCCGGATGATTTGGACGCGCGCAAGAGCGCGCTCCCGTCGTCCACGACAGCGGCGAAACTCGCGGCGGGCAGAGTTTTGGTTACAGAACTGAATGTCACGATCGCCTGAAACTGGACGAGTGGCAAGCTCTTTTGTGAGGAGGTAGCACGTGCCTGAATATCTAGCTCCTGGTGTGTACGTCGAAGAAACAAGCTTCCGAGCGAAATCGATCGAAGGCGTGGGAACGAGCACAACCGCGTTTGCGGGCCTCACTCGCAAGGGGCCGATAGGCGGAACTCCTGAGATTCTCACCAGCTTCCCGGATTTTGAACGGATCTATGGCGGCATCGACAATTTGTGGGGCCTAAGCGATCGGATCAACTACCTGGCGCACGCGGTCAACGCTTTTTTCGACAATGGAGGCAGCCGGCTTTATGTGTCGCGCGCCTTCTGGCTCGCACCGACGGAACTGGTACCGCTTCAACAGCGGACCTTACCAATGGCGGAACGGATGTCACCAAGCAGACTTTTTTCAAAGCTCGCTTTCAAGGAGACGCGGGCAACGGCACGATCAGCGCGACGCTGCAGTATTCACCAGCCACAAAGCTGAGCATGGACAAAGCGGTGGCGGGCACAATGCTGCGCCTCGGTGGGGACACGGTCGCTCAGCCGGCGCAAGTTTCTGGGGGTATGGCGCCCTTCTCACCTCCGGAAGATAGCACTCTGGTTTTGACGGTGAATGGGACCGACGCACCGGCCATCCACTTTCACGGGGAGCCGGCGGAAGCGGTGGGTGCGGCGGCCTTGGCGGATCCCGTTGCGCTCACGGATGCCACCAGAACACTGCAAGTTACCATTGATGGAGTCATGCAGACGATCACCGTCCCCGGTGCAAGCATCGCCCGTGCGGACCTCGTGGACTTCGTCAACGCAGCGCTCATTGGTGGATATGCCCACCGCACGGCAGACCAAAAATTGGCCATTGGCAGCGACAGGAAAGGAAAACTCTCCTCAGTGATCGTGACCGCCAACGCCACATTTGGTTTTGCGGCGAATACAACGGCTTCCGGGGCGAGCATTGCAGCCAATGACGTCGGGGATCTAAGCAAGGTAACGGCAGACGAGATCAATAGTCTCCTTTCGGCGGCTAGTGTGGCAGTCCGGGCCAGTCTCGCCGCAGCATCCGGAAAACTCGTTCTGACCGGGACGGATATCGGTGCCGGGAAGACCTTGGCAGTGAAAGCAGGAGCTGCACAGGTGGCGCTGGGTCTCGACACGAATCTGGCGTCAGGTTCCGGCGCGGGAACCAACGCGTTCTATGTGAAACACGGAACGACCTGGATGGACGCGAGCAACACCCAGCTTGACTTGAGTGGGTTGCAGCCAGGCGACACACCCAAGAAGCAACCTGCCGATTTCGTTACCGTTAATGTGCTGACCACCGACAAGGACCTGCATACAGCATCCTTCCAGGGCATGGGGTTGGACACGCTTCATCCGAGCTTTATAGGAACGGTGATGGCGATGAAGCAGACGCGGCGGGTCGCCGACCTTGAAAATGCGTTTGGTATTACCGTCGGAAGTGCGGTAACCGCGTTCGATTTGCGAACCGCTTTCTTCGGTGGCGGCCAACCGCCCACATTTTCGCTCACCGGCGGCAATGACGGCAGCGACCCCATACCGCAAAGCTACGTGGATGCTCTGGCGTGCTTCGAGAAACTGGACGATATCTCCATCGTCGCAGCGCCAGGCCACTCCGCGTTTGATAGCGCATACGAAGGTGCGCAGAACGCCCTGATCAATCACGCCGAAAGACGCCGCGCCTACCGCATCGCGGTGCTCGATTCCAAGCATGACCAGGAAGTATCCGATGTGCGAACAGCGAGAGGTAAGATCGATTCCTCTTACGCGGCACTCTACTATCCCTGGGTCGTAGTCCCCAATCCGCTGTTCCGTCCCGGCCAGGATCAGATTCCGCGAGAGTTGTTGCTTCCGCCTTCCGGGTTCGTGTGCGGTATTTATGCGCGGACGGACGTGGAACGCGGAGTCTTCAAGGCTCCGGCTAACGAAGTTGTGCAGGACGCCCTGCGTTTTGAGAAGGACATAAATTTCGCTCAGCAAGAAGTGCTCAATCCTCTGGGGGTAAATTGCCTGCGATTCTTCCCCGGCCGCGGATATCGCGTGTGGGGAGCGCGCACGGCAAGTTCGGATCCCGAGTGGGTTTATGTAAACATCCGGCGGTATTTCAACTACCTCGAAGCTTCCATCGATTACGGCACCCAGTGGGCTGTCTTCGAGCCCAATGGTGAAGCGCTCTGGTACAACATCCAGCAAACAATCTCTTCCTTCCTGTACAACGAGTGGGTGAGCGGAGCGTTGCTGGGGGCAACGCAACAAGAGGCTTTTTTTGTCCGCTGCGATCGCACCACCATGACGCAAGCGGACCTCGATAACGGACGGCTGATTTGTCTCGTCGGTGTCGCCGCCATCAAACCCGCGGAGTTCGTGATATTCCGCATCGGGCAGAAAACTGCGGATGCAAAGAGTTAACGGTAAAAATACAAGAGAGGAGGCAATGAGAAATGGCGCGGACTACACCCTATGCAGCATTTAATTTCATCGTGACCGTCGGGACCGGTGAAGCATTCGGCGGATTTTCCGATGTTTCCGGATTGCAAACGGAAATTACGGTCGCTGAATACCGCACCGGAAACGAGAAGCTCAATCACGCGCGCAAGGTGCAAGGAATCCACAAAGTGGGCGATGTGACCCTGAAGCGCGGCATCGTGAACTCAGCCGATCTGTGGTCCTGGATCCAGGATACGAGGATCAAAGGTCCGGACGCCAAAAAGGAGGTTTCCATCACGTTGCGGGACGAAGCCGGAAAGAATGTCCAGACGTGGAACCTCCACAGTGTAATTCCGCTGAAATATACCGGGCCAACCTTAGCCGCAAAAGGCGGAGGCGACGTTGCCATGGAGGAGTTGGTGCTCTCCTCGGAAGGCCTGGATCTGGCCGCCGCCTAAGTCTGGAGAACCTTTAAATGCCCGGACTCCGATTCGACGAGCAGGCTCCCATCGCTCCCAGTGCTCCGAACCGCATGGACATTGCGCTGATGGTGGGGTTTGTTCCGATGCGCAGCGGGGCCATCTTGCCAGCTTCGATTTTGCAGTGGCTGAAAGAACGTGGCTGGACGGCCCCGCGATACGCCAGCCGCCTCAATACATTGTTGGATATCCCGATACTCCTCGAGAGCTGGAAGCAGTTCGATCAGCTCTTCGCCTGGGAACAGAGAACGTCTTCTGACCGGGACGGTTCCACTTACCTGGGCGCAGCGGTCCGTTCGTTCTTTTCCCAGGGTGGTCGACGTTGTTACGTAGTCCGAGCGGGCGATCCAGCGCCGCTCGAGGCGCTGCGGCCAACTCGAATGCAATCCGTGAGTCTCCTGATTCCCGGGTATCCGTTTCACTTCGATCCCTCGCCAGCGGATCGCGAATCATGGCACGGCGTTGGGCACCTTTTTGGCTTGCCGGACGTTTCCTTTATTTGCCTTCCTGACTTAACGGAAACAGTTAGCTTGGATCGCACGCGCGTACCCTTGGCCACCCCACCTCCCGGCCCTGCCGAAGTTTTTGCAGAGTGTTCCGTGGAGCTTCCCGCTCCTCCGCCGGACCTAACCGTGCGCGATATCCGCGCTCCGCGCTGTGACGACGCGGGCTACGCGGATTGGGCAGCGGCGGTGAATCTTGTCACTGATACTCTAGCGCGGCGAAACCGCGAAACGGAATTCGTCGCAGCCGTTCCGCTGCCCCAGAAGTCCATTAATTTCACAGGACTCCGGTCGACTGCGTTTCTGCAGCTCACCTACCCCTGGGTCCGCACTTCCGGATCAATTTCGTTGGCGGACAATCTTGAACCTCCTGACGGAGCGCTCACCGGAATCCTGGCGCGAAACGCTTTAATTAGTGGCACCTACCAGACCGCCGCTAATTTTGGTGTGGGGGACATTGCCGGCCTATCTCCGGAACTAAGTCGGGAGGAACAAAACCGTCTGGAGAAAAACATTTGTCTGGTGGGGCCTACACCTCTTGGCTTGCGTCTCCTTACTGACGTAACCATGAGCAGCACTGAAACTTTCCGCCCAGGAAGTGTCAGCAGATTGCTCGCCACCGTAGTTCGAACGGCGCGGCGCATCGGGGAGGACGTCACGTTCGAACCATCGGGCGAACAAGCCTGGGCAACAGTGCGCCAGCGGTTAAATACTTTTCTACTCGGGTTGTATCACGCGGGAGCATTGCGCGGAAGCTCACCGGACGAAGCGTTCAGCGTGAGATGTGATCGAACCACGATGACCCAGAACGACCTGGACGTGGGTCGCATGATCGCCATCGTACAGCTCGATCCGGCAGCGCCAATCGACACGATAACGATTGTTTTGGTGATGAACGAAGACCGGCAGGTATTAGAGCCGGTGGGCGAGGCCGCATGAGCAGCAGGCCGACTGTTCCCGCGAACATTCCGGAAAACCGGCTCGATCCCCTGCATGTGTTCCGTTTTCAAGTGGACTTTGATACCGACCCCATCGGTGGCGGTGCTGCTTCCGCCGTTCCTTTGTGCAGCGGAGCCTTTTCAGAGTGCACGGGTCTGGAAGCCACGATGGAACCCAAAGTAATCAAAGAAGGCGGGCTGAACTATGGCGTCAATCAGCGCTCCGGACCAGTCACGTTTGCAACAGTAGTTCTAAAGCGAGGCATGACCAAGACGCGGGATTTGTACAAATGGTTCGAGATGGTCGGCAACGGCAGTTACGCATACCGTCTGGTTGCAACGATCACGATGTTCGATACAACGGGAAAAGGAATTCTTTCCTGGAAGCTTCAGAAAGCGTTGCCCGTCAAATTCAAAGCGGCCGACCTGAGTGCCAAGAACTCGGAGATCGGTGTCGAAGAGCTGCACCTGGCGCATGAAGGACTCAGTCTTATCGACGTGAGGATATCCACGCTATGAGCGGAATTCCGCGTATTGCCCTAAAAAAGGCGACGATTACGCCGGTCGTCGGAGGCCAGGCGCAGAAAGCCAAGGAGATCCCAGTCCATTTCAATCCTGTGTCCTTGCAATATACGGCCAGCAACACTCTGAAAGAAGAAGGAAGCGGAAAGAACAAGAAGCAAGTCATTACGCAGAGCACAGGGAAGCTGTCCATGGATCTGGTCTTCGATGAGACTTCTACGGGCCACGATGTGCGGGTAACCACCTCTCAAATTGCCGCGTTCATGAGCCCGGATGCCAAGGCTTCGAGCGGGAAGAAGCTGGTGGCTCCGATTCTTATTTTCGAGTGGGGAATTTACAAATTTCAGGGAATGATGGAGTCCTACAAAGAGACGCTGGATTTTTTCTCAGCTGACGGCGTACCTCTGCGAGCCAGCGTCAATATTTCCCTGGTGCAGCAAGACCGAGTGTTTTCGTCCGACGCTGACAAAACGGCGGCTGTGGGACAGCCGGCGGACTCCAGCATCGTGGATGTTCCGACTGGAAATGGTAGTGGCGGCGGAAATAGTGGCAGCCAGAATGCTCAATCGGCCGCGACGCTTGCCGGCGACCCGAATGCCGCGAGAGGGCTCGCAACGCTCAACGGGCAGGCCAGCATGAGGTTTAGTGCCGGGGCATCTCTGAGCGTAAGTGGTTCTATTCAGCTCGGGCCGCCAGTCGCCTTTGCCACAGGCGGAGCAGGTATATCCGCTGGAGCCGGAGCAGGAATCGGAATTAGCGGTGGTGCGGGAATTGGAATTTCCGGCGGGGCAGGAATCGGAGTCAGTGGCGGAGCGGGGATTGGAATTGGCGGCAGCGCCGGAATTGGCGTTGGCGGATCCGCTTCGGCCGGCATTGGCGGTGGAGTCTCGGGATCAGCGGGCCTCGGAATTTCCGCTAGTGCGGCTTCCGCAGGCGTGTCCGCCACGGACGGCGCGTTTGCCGGATTGCGCGTTTCCACACAAGCGCCTACTTTCACCCTGAACACCAACAATCTCTTGCCTCCTACTCCCTCTTTGCCCCTCGCCACTGGCAGTAATGCGAATTTCCAAGTCGGAGGTCAGGCGACGGTTGTGGGCACTGCTGGACTGGCCACAGATGTTGGCGCCACTGCTGATTTGCGCGCGCGAATTCAATTTGGGGGTTAGGTGAATGGGAATCGTAATCGAGGAAATGGATGCAACGATTGTGCCGGCGTCGGAGAGCGCACCCGCCAACACTCAGGAGCAGGATCAAAAGCCTAAAACGTCCACAGCAGATACGCTGGCGTCGAGTTTGCACCATTTGATGCGGCGGCAGCTACGCGTGAAGGCGGATTGATACATATGCCCGAAGTCGCGATATCTAGAGACGCTGTCTATTCCGCGATACCGACCTTGCGGGTGAACGGTCAGGAATACGCGATGGTCAGCGAACTGCTGCTCGCTATGGAGATGACTGAGAACGAAGGTGGGATGTCCACATTGGAACTGCGCATGAGCAATCTGGCCAGCAACGACCGGAGCAGCGCCGAGCTGGCTTTCGAAAACGATGGCATCCTGAAGTTGGGAGCCAAGATCGCGGTTTACACAGGGGATGAAAATGCTCCCAAGGAAATTTTCCGCGGCACGATTACGGGCCTCGAAGCGGAATTCCCTGAGCTGGGACCGCCGGAATTAGTTGTCCTTGCGGAAGACGCGCTTCAGCAAGCGCGCCTCTCCCGCCGGACCAAAGTTTGGGAGAACACCAGCATCGCAGACGTTGCAAAGGAGCTTGCCAAGCAGCTGAATCTTTCTCCGGTGATAACTGGCTTGACCGACAAGATTGGGACCGAAGTACAGTTGAACGAAAGTGATCTGGCTTTCCTCCGGCGCTTGCTGACTCGCTTCGACTCCGACATCCAGGTAGTGGGAAATGAATTGCACGTCTCCCCGCGAAAGGACGTGAGCCGGGGAACAATCGAGTTAGCACTTGCGGGCCAACTGCGCCGCGCGCGAGTCCTCGCTGATCTCGCTCACCAGGTAACAAAAGTCACCGTAACTGGCTGGGACTATAAACAGGGCCAGAACATCAGTGGCAGCAGCACCGGAACCAATCTCCAGCCCGGCGCAGGACGCGGCGGCGCGCAAATTTTGCAGGACGCCATCGGCGATCGCGCTGAACACGTAGGGGATCTGGGCCTTTCGAATCAGGCCGAGGCCCAAGCCTTAGCCGATGCCATTTTCGACCACCGGGCCAGGCCATTTGTGGTGGTCGATGGTACGGCAGAAGGCAATCCAGCGTTGCGTGTAGGAACGCAATTGAAGCTCACCGGGCTGGGCGGCCGATTCAGCAACACGTATTACGTCGTGCGGGCACGCCATAAATTCGATCTCTCCAACGGGTACAAAACTGAGTTTGAAGCCCAGTGCCCGTTTCTGGGTTCCGGAGGCGGAGCATGATGTCCGCAATGGATCATCTGCTGCACCACTCTGCCGCCGAACACATGCCCGCCAGCTATTTGGCGCGCGTAGTTTCCGTGGACGACAAAGAGAATCTATCGCGCGTACAGGTCCGGCTGCTGAACTACGACGGGCTTTCGGAGCAGGATGGGCCGATATGGGCGCGCGTAGCGCTTCCGTTCGCCGGAAGCAATCGCGGCGTTTTTATGTTGCCGGATGTAAACGATGAAGTACTGATTCAGTTCGTCAATGGAGATTCTCGTTTTCCTGTGGTGATTGGCGGACTTTGGAATGGCAATGCCCAGGCACCCGATTCGTTGGGCGGCGACGGCACAAAAGTGGACCGTTGGGTGATCAAAAGCAAGGCGGGATCAAAGATCGCCATCACCGAACCAGACTCCGGTCAACCTACGATCACGATTGCGACTCCGGGGGGAGTCAGCGGGACATTTACAGATGCCAGCGGCGGCAGCATCGAGCTTGCACTGCCGGGCGGAACGACCAAGGTCACGCTGGATTCCAGCGGAGTCTCGGTCATGACCGGCGGTAAATTCTCAGTACAGGCGACGGAGGTCGAAATCAATTCCGGAACGGTCACGGTCAACGCAGCCACATCCACTTTCTCCGACATGGTGCAGTGCGAGACTCTTCTGGCGACAACCGTGATCGCTTCGACGTATACACCGGGAGCGGGAAACGTATGGTAACCGAGCACGCCATCGTACGAGGGTTGGTGCTTGACGGAAATCGCTCTCCCGTAGCGATGACGCAGCCGGTAATCATCGCGCGCACAGACAAGCAGTTTATTCCTGGTCTTTTGCAGGATCTTTCGAACTCTCCCGCTACGTTGAGTTCTTCACTGGCGCAGACGCGAGATAGCTCCGGCGTTCTAAAACTTTTTCAGCCCGTGCATCGCGTCTTTCAAATAGCCGTTTTGCAGATTGATTGCGATAGCTTTGGTGCCCCGCGGCTTGACCCTACGAAAATTGACAGCCTCGGCCTGGTTGTCCGTCGCATCTCGGTTGACACTCCCAACACCATAGAGCGTTGGAGCAAACAGGACAGCAAGATTGCCGGCTGGGTGTCATGCACCGACGCCGAGCTGGACATGGATCCCGACCCCGCGAGGCGCAGACCAGTCGCGACTTCGGGCAACGCCATTATTGATCAGCACCTCCCTGTTCCCTCCTCGGGCTATGCGCCGTACTCAGAGAGTTTTGCGCCACTTTTCGTAGCACCACCGCAACTCTGCAAACAGATTAAGGCCACCGTACTGTATGGACTTATTCCGGTGACCAGTGTGGAGAAGAGCGAGGTGATTCCTCCTCCCAGTTACGATCCGACCATGGTTCAACAGCACATGCCTTACTTTCTCCAGCTCAGCACTTCCCCGGTTCAGTCCAGCAGCCTGGCGCTTGCAAATCGTGTCGTCACGTACTCATCGGCGACCGACACATTTACTTCGTCCGATCCGGACGCCGATCAAAGCACGGTTCCGGACGCGCTTACGTCTCTCATTAACATCCTCCGCCAGTTGGAATTCGAGCTGAATGCTTTCAGCGACAATTTCTCCGACGGGGTCGCGCTGTTCCAGGCCCTCAATCAATTCACGGTGCAGGACAGCAACGGAAACGTTCTGGCGAACCTTGGTGATTTTCTGAAAGGCGCTGCAAAGATCCTTGTGGACAAGCAGGACGGAAGCATTCAAATGCCGGACCAGTGGCCGCGGATCACCGACGATCAGAGCACAAGTATCGCACTGCTGTTCCAAAATGCGATGGAATCACGAGTCAAGGATTTGATTGCCGGTGAAGCTAGGTATGAGGTGCAGGATCCTCCGCGCCAATATCGCCTGCGCGCTTTTGTCCGCATTAAGCGGCCCGATGGCTGCCCTCCCGTTCTGCTGTGGAGCGCACCCAGCGAGCCTTTTACCATCGCGCCATGGTACGACAGCGCCGGGCTCCCGCCGGTCAAGATCACTCTTCCAGGTATCGCCACTCTTAAGAATCTTAAACCGAATGTCGCATTTGCCATGCCGCCAGAGTTGTTCAACGTCCTGCAGAAGGACGCCAAGAAAACACTCAAAGGTCAAGATTCATCCGGTGGAGGCTTGGGCATTGCGTGGATCTGCGCGTTTAGCATCCCGATCATCACCATTTGCGCGTTCATCGTGCTGAATATCTTCCTGTCGCTATTTGACCTATTTTTCCAGTGGATGTTGTTCATCAAGATTTGCTTGCCGATTCCAGTTCCAAAGAAAAAGCGTCCGTAAAGCAGCAATGGCTAATCTCACCATTCCGACTTTGCCCATCAACTGGCCGCTCCTGCCTCTGCCGGACGAGAACGGCCGGATCACGTATCCCACTCTGGAAAGCAGTGTGCGCGACTCCATCAAGGTAATCCTCACCACGCGCCCGGGCGAACAGCTGATGCGGCCGCAGTTTGGCGCCGGGCTGCAAAATTTTCTGAATGAATCGAACACCCTCACCACGCGGCGGCGCATCAACGACGCCATCTCCGATTCCATCCAGCAATGGGAGCCGCGCGTGATTTTGGACCGGCTCGATGTGATGGAAGTTCCCGATTTTCCCACCCAGGTCCACGTTGACCTGGTTTACCGGATTCGCAGAACGGGCCGCGTGCAACAACTCGGAATGACCCTGGACCTGGGAGCGTAGTCGTGCCGATTCGTCCACCTGCTCTTGACGATCGAACCTTTAGCGATCTGACAGACGAATTACTTGCGCGAATTCCCGCGCACACGCCGGAGTGGACCAATCCCCAGCTTGGCGATCCGGGGCGAACGATCGTTGAGCTTTTTGCCTGGCTCACGGATGCGCTGCTCTATCGCGTCAATCTGATTCCGGAGCGCCAGAGGCTCGCGTTTCTGCGCCTGCTGGGAGCTCAAATGCAGGCTGCGGTTCCGGCGACCGGCATTGTCGCGCTGCAATTCAAGGACGATCAAGCCACTGGCGCACAAATATTGCAGCCTCTGGCCACCGTCAAAGGACCTGTCAACTTTGAAACCAAGTCTGAAGTCACCGTGCTTCCTCTAACCTGCAAAGTGCATTTTAAGCGTCCGCTCACAGCCGATGAGACCGCTTCGGTCCAGGATCTTTTGCCGGGTCTTGCGCAGCTGTATGGGATTCCCTCGACCGGCACGCCCAGACCCTACGCCGCCTCGCCACTTTTCCCGAATGGTGAAGCAGATCCCGTGGGATGGGATCTCACCAGCAGCACGGATGGCGCCATGTGGATCGCCTTGCTTGCGCCAAAAGATCTCCTGCCTAAAGTGCGCTCTTCGATCGCCGGGCAATTGCTCACGGTCGGCATAGTGCCGGCTGTAGAAGTTCCCGCGTTGTTTGAAGCGATCGGCCCACGCGGGCGGATTCCGCATGTTTGGGAAATTACCACACCCGGCAGGGACCCCGGGGTCCCTGCATTGCTCGCGCTCGACGTCATTGAAGACTCAACTGGCGGTTTGCGAACGACCGGAACGGAGCGCCTGGCACTGCCCCGGGTCGAATTTATCGGAGCTCCCAGCAACGATGTGCGTGTAAATCTGAATGCCGGAGTGGGACCAGACCAACCACCTCGCATTGATGATCTTGACGAGGCTGCCATGATCGTCGCGTGGCTACGCTTGCGTCCGACAACACCCATGCACCAGTTAACGATCACCTGGGCCGGCATCAATGCCGTGCAAGTGGAACAACTACAGACGCTGACGGGCCGCATCGTTGGACAGAGTGACGGCAGTTCCGATCAGGAGATGCAACTTCCCGCGACTTCCGTCGAGCAAGAATCTTTCGTGCTCCAAGTGGAAGAGCCGGGATTGAGCTTTGTCACCTGGCAGCGAGTAGATGACCTGGCCGCTGCCGGCACGGACGCACGTGCCTACACCCTCGACACCGAAGCTGGCGTCGTGCGATTTGGCAATGGACTCCGCGGCAAGATTCCGGAGAATCAGCAACGCGTTCGTGTTGCCCAAATGCGCGCTGGTGGCGGAAAAGCCGGCAACCTGCCCGCGGGCTCGCTCACGGACATCACCGGCCTGGATGCTTCGAACAACGCTGTGCAGGGAACTCTGAAGGTTATTCAAACCATGGCCACTCAGGGTGGCGATGATTCTGAAACTCTTGCCCAGGCTGAGCAACGCATCCCTGCACTATTTCGGCACAATGACCGCGCGGTCACAGAAGAAGATTACCAGCGCATCGCCACGGAAACTCCCGGCGTGAATATTGCCCGCGTCATCCTGATGCCGCGCTTCAAGCCGCAGCAAAAACAATTCAATGTACCTGGCGTCGTTTCTGTCATGGTGCTCCCGCAAAAATCGCCCGTCGGATCACCCAATCCTCGCGCTGACCGGCCGACACTCGAAGCCGTTCACGGCTGGTTATCCGTGCGCACTCCCGTGGCAACGGAACTTTACGTCATCGGCTGCGATTACGTTCCTGTCAGCGTGACGGTAGGAGTTACTCTTCTCGACGGAGTCGCGCAGGAAACAACTCTCGCTGCGATTCGCGATGCCGTTCGTCTTTTTCTCTGGCCACTCACAGGCGGTGGAACCGATGGGCTTGGTTGGAAGCTGGGCCGCTCCGTCCGCGACCGTGAACTTGACGTGATTGTCGCGCGTGTTCCCGGTGTAGACACCGTTAACGGCGTAAACCTCTTTCAAATGGTCAACGGCGGATGGCAAAGCGTTTCGAACCCGGGCGCGAGCGGTCCCGTGGAAATTCCATTGCGCGCGTGGCAGCTTCCAGAGCTGCTTCATGTGTCGGTGGTGGCCGACACCACGGCTCCAACGAGCTTGGATCCTGCCACCCAAGGCACAGATGGTGCCAGTGATGTCGCCATCCCAGTCGTCCCGGAGGTTTGCTGATGGACTCCAATGGACTGAAATTCTGGAGCCAGAATTGGAGCGCACTCTCCGGACTCGAGTACGAGTCTCAGAGTCATGTTTTGCGCCTCGCTAACCAGAGGTCTGCGCCCGTTTGGCCCGCCTCTGAATCCGTGGCCATCGCTTTTCTTGATAGCGCTCCGGGTTCGATCGATCAATTCGGCACGCGCGCGTATCTTTCCACACTTGGAACCGTGATGGGCACCGGCGTGGCCTCTGATTCCGTGCCGCTCTTCAAACCTGCGCCCGGCGAAACAATCACCGACATCACGATTGGCTATGACGGACTGCTCTATCTGGCGCTGGCGGGTGGAGTCGGGATCATTGACCTTCTTGGCCGCTCAGACATCGTGAAAGCCGCATTTCCGAAAGAGCTGCCCTTCAGCGCGTGGCGCTTGGCGGCCAGTCCGTCGGAAGGCGTTTGGGCGCTCGATGCCACCAATAATAAGTTGGCTCGGCTAAATGGCTCGCCCCTCTTCGTGCAACCGCATCCGGAGTATTCACCGAACACCGTGCGGCCATGTGAAGAAAATCCCGATCCCCCGCGATTGCTTCTTGAACCGAAAGCCGTCTGGCCCGCAGATGAACGCGCGGTAGCGATTGCTGCCAGTCCGGATGGACGGCTCGCACTTCTCACCTGGACTAAATTTGATTCGGCTCGCCTTAGAATCCTTTCTTCCGCCGGAGTTTTCGGCGATCCGGTAACACTCTCGGGCTCCCTGCGTCCTTACAGTCTCACTTGGATTTCAACAAGTCTGATCGCGGTGATGCTGCCGAAGTTGGGCGAGGCCATCGTTTATTCGCCGGACGCGTCAGGTGATGCCACGCTTCCCTCAGGTGACGTTTACCCGCTAAAAGATCACGATGGCGGGCCGTTCTTGCATGGCGTGAATGTTCCGCCAAACTATCCCACCAGCGGCGGCGTCGCACTTCTGGTAAAGCTTTCGCTTCCGGCTTACGCGCGGAAAGGCTCAGCCGTTGGTGCTCTGCTCATGGACAGCGGGTCCCCCTCCACGGTTTGGCATCGCCTCTATCTCGAAGCCATGATCCCGGATCATTGCGGCGTGAAAATCCACCTCGCTGCCGTCAATGACGAGGATGCTGTTCCTTCCCAGTGGTTCCCTCACGTTTTCGGCAAATACTTTTCTCCCGATGGGCAAACCCCGCGTGGCGCGTGGGTTCCCGGAAATTCGGAAGTTCCCTTTCATCCCGGCATTCTCGCCTGCCCGCGGGATCCCGATCGTTCCGGTCTGTTCACCGTGTTGATCCAGCGCAAGGGCCTAAAAACGCGGTCCCTGCGGGGGCGGTACCTCAAGCTCCGCATCGAGCTGATCGGCGATGGCCGTTCCACACCGGAAGTCGCTGCGGTCCGCGCGTACTCCTCACGCTTTTCCTATGCCGAACACTACCTGCCGGAGCTGTATCGCGAAACTCTTTTTGCGCCAGACGCCGATGTCGCTGCGAACCAAACCACTCCCGCCGATTTTCTGGAAAGATTCCTCGACAACTTCGAGGGCATCCTTACTCCCCTCGAAGACAGGATCGCCGATTCCCATCTCATTACCGAGTCCGAGACCACTCCACAGGAAGCTCTCGAGTGGCTCGGCAGTTGGATTGGCGTGACTTTTGATTCCGCTTACACCTCTGCGCAACGCCGTCTACTCCTCCGCTCTGCTCCGCAACTTTTCAAACAGCGTGGAACTCTGGCGGGCCTGAGCTTCGCACTCGACATCGCTACGGGAGGCGCTGTAACGCGAGGTCAAATCGTGCTCCTCGAGGATTACCGCCTGCGGCGAACTATCGCCACGATTATTGGTGCCGATCTCGCTGACCAGCAGGACCCCTTGCTGGCCGGCTTGGAAACGAGCGGCAATTCTTTCGTTGGAGACACACTCTTTCTTGGCGACCAGCTTCGCGCTGAAGTCCGCGCTCTTTTTCAGAATGCTTTTTCTACCAGTCCCGCCACGAGGGCGCAGGAGCGGGCCGCACTTGATGCGTTCTATGATCTTTTTGCCGATCGCCTCACGGTTCTGGTTCATCAGCAGGTTGCTCCTCAGGACCTGAAATTGATTCGCAGGATTGTGAATCTTGAAACTCCCGCCCATGTCCTGGCGCGAGTCGTGACCGTCAGCAATGCATTCCTTGCGGGCGCTGCCTCCCTGGTTGGAGTGGACACCTACCTGGTGCCGAAACCGCCGCGCCAGCCGGCTCGTGTGGACGTGAGCTATCTCGGGCAGCACTATGTCGAGGGTCTCGCGGCCCTGGATCCGCGTCTTGGTGACAGCTCGCTTCCTTCCGCGCCCCCGATTGCAAATCTTGCGGTCCCGCCGTTGGACCAACCGGGCCAGAGTTTCACATTGGATGGAAGTGCGTCCACCGCCACTACTGGGAAAGCGATCGTGAAGTATATCTGGACTCAGTTGGATTGAACTTTTAAGGAGAACAACGATGCCAACGTTTAAAAAAGGGGTTCCCATCACAACCACACCCCCTGCGGGAGGGGCGATTGAGGTCACTGTCACGCCCACAACGCTCATCCCGAGTGGCGTGCATCACTTTCAATTGGTTGTGGAGGATGACTCCGGAAATCAGTCCGACCCAGTGGTCGCGACTGTGACCGTAAAAGATACGATCAAACCGACCGCCATCATCACCGCGCCGACGCAGGTGCAGCCCGGACAAACCTTTGTGCTCGATGGAACCAAGTCTTCCGACGTTGCTCCCGGCGTTGTCGCGAAGTGGATTTGGACCATGGTGGACTAAGAGGCACCCGCATTCATTCGTGTCGCGTAACGCTTCGTGGGTGAAAAGAGATGGCCGTCTTTGCAGTCAATCAACCGATCACCACCACCGTTCCAACGGTCACGGTGGAGAACAAGTTGACTGCGGGTCCACATCATTTTCAATTGGTGGTGGAGAACAGCGCTGGCGTTCAGAGTGATCCGATGAAGGTGACCGTGGTGGTAAGTCAAGGCATCTTGCCCATTGCGGGGGCAGTGAAGGGCAAAGCGCCCGCGCGGGCCACCAAGAAGCCGACGAAATCGGCTGTTCTGAAGGATGCAACCGCCCCGCTGGCAAAAGCGCCACCGCAAGTAGCAGCGCCCGCCAAAGAGAACCCGGCAAAAGAAAAGTCGGCCAAGACGCCGGCCAAGAAAAGGGCGAGAAAGAAAACTTCGTGAGGGATATCTCATGAGCGTGAATAACGAGAGCGAACCACTGGACCAGAATTATTCTCCCGATCGCGTGTTCTACGCTTTCGGCAGGATGTTAAGCGTCCAGGATTTCGACGACGAACAAACGTATCATCGGGGCCGCCTGGCGCGCGCCATGGCCTATCTGGAAGGCAGCGGCACGGTCGCAGGTCTGAAAGTTTTATATCAGGGGCCGGTTGGTCCGGACGAAGAAATCGAAGTCACTGCGGGAATGGCCGTTGACCGCTTGGGACGCATCATCGAAGTTCCACGCCAGGCGTGCATCCGTCTGGATCGCTGGTTCAAGGCCCAGCAACCCGGTGACCTCGTTCAAGGTTTTCACGTCGCGGCAGGAGGCGTGATCGCCGACGTGTTCATCCGCTTCGTTCCCTGCGAACGCGGCAACACTCCCGCCTTCGCTTCGGGACCGTTTGACGCCACTGACGCAACTTCTCCATCCCGCATTCGCGATGGCTATCAACTCGACTTGGTCATTCGAAAGGAAGGCACTCCCGGCCTGCCGCAAAACCCGTGGCCCGACCTGGCATCCATTCCTGCGATCGCCGACCGCCGCGCCGCACTGCACAACGCCATCTTTGCCGGCTGGCACGAGGGAACAGACGCGCGTGATGAGAATGGTCATTTGAAACCACTGCCCGAGCATGCCGACGGACAGGACACCCTCTCACTTTTTCTGGCTCGCGTTGTCATCCCCGCCGCGGCTGCAACTGGCGGAGCACCTCCCGTCCGGTCAGGTCCGTTGACGGGCAAAAATATTGACAACGAGAGCCGCACATTTCTCTATACACCGTTGGCGTTGGGACGCTGGATCGGGATTTAACGGAATAGGAGTTCACTATGTTTGCTTCAACTTCGTTTTGGCTGGCACAAGGTTCCTCTCGGGACCTGATCAATACCGATGAGCTCGCCAAATTGCAGGTCACCCAGACGGTCATTCAAGACGAACGCCGCCGCCGCACGCGCTGGTTTGACGGCCGTTTCTTTGCCGCGAAAGACCAAATTCGCGAACAGGATTACATCCTTACGCGCTTCGCCGATCTCGGACGCGCGGGCGGGACAGGGGTAATCTCGGGCCTGCTGGTGAGTCATACGGCTCAAGCCACCGTACGAATTGATATGGGACAAGGCGTCACGCCGTCCGGCGAGCAGGTGTTGCTTCCCACCTCCGTCACAATTGATCTCACTCAGATTGCAAACTTCCAGCAGTTGGACGCCGCCTTTGGGCTTAGCCGCCTGCCTAGCGAGCCCACCATAAATCGTTCCGGACTTTTTATTCTTGGACTTCGACCCGTCGAATACACCGGCAATCCCATCGCCTCGTATCCCACCTCTGTAAATGGCACCAGAGGTGTCCAGGATGGCGACATCATCGAGGCCGCGGCGATTATATTGGTTCCCTATCCGGATGAAGGCGCGACCACCGAAATCCTTCAGCGCCGCTCCCGTGTCGCGCGCCGCATTTTCGTTGAAAATGCCGCCTTAGGCGTTCCCGAAAATGTTCTCCCATTGGCCATGATCGCCATGGATCGCGGAGTCATACAGTGGCTGGACGTTTTTCTTGTGCGTCGCGAAGTCGGCATGGAACACGGCAGCATTTTGGGATTGGGATTCGCCCCCCGCGCGCTGCGGGAAGCGCACGTCTTGCAGTACCTGAGCCAGTTATCCGAAGTTATCACCGAGCGAAACAATTCGAATCGCGGCCAGAGTTTTTCCGCATCCGATTATTTTGAGGTTCTTCCTCCCGCGGGCATGTTGCCGTCGGCGACGATTCATTCCGCCGACTTCAGCCAGCTTTTCTTTCCCTCGCAGATTCAGTGTGATCTTTCCATCATTCCCGACGACGAATTGGCGCCGCTCATCGAAGAAAGTTTGTTACTCTCCCCCGTCAATCTCACCGTCCCGGGCGACGAACTGGAATCTTCCTCAATCTTGATTCTGGTGCCCGTCCCGCGAGCGCAGATTCCAAGTTTCAAAGCTAAACTCACCACCCTGGTAAATCCTCTCCGCAGCGCGGCGCCTGGTATGGTCTTTCAGCGCAAGCCGATTGAATCGCTGACCGCTCTTACGGCTCTGCGTCTTCCTCCTCCCGTGCTCAATGTTGTCTCTCCCATTGATTCCGTCTGGAAGCAGGCGCTCTCCACCAATCCGTTGCTTTGGTATGTGTGCCGGCGCAACCTCCAGATTCGCAAGGACGTCATCGGCAAGCGCGTCACCGCGGACGCCGTCACCAGTCTTTTCAATTTGACCGATGCACTTGCCAAGTCAACTCCGCAGCTCACCGACCGCTTCACCGCTCTGCGTCAGAATCCCAAGGCCACCTCAGATGGCATCGCCTCCATGACCGGTTTGCTCACCGGGACGGTTTTTGTTGGTTCGTCCACCAACTCCCGGATGTTTCTCCGCGGCGCGATTAAGGAATTCGAACAACTTGCTACGCTGGATTTGTCCGGAGCGAACTCCATCGCCCGGCGTTTCGGCGACCCAAATCTTGGGCAGGGTCTCACTCGGGTTCAAGCGTTAGTTCCCGATCTCATCGCCACTCCTGCCACGATTCTAACCGTCGCCGAGTCAGGCGCCATGCCGGAGTTGGATTTGCTGGGGCAAAAGTTGTCGGATGCCGACCTGAAAACTCTCGGCACTCAAGTGGTGACCATAGCAAAATCCGGCGCGGCGGATGCTCCCGCACAAATTGCTAAATTACTGCGTGCCGGGCCGGAAGTTGCGAATTTGGAGCTCACTTCATGAAAGTTCTTACCGTACTGAATCCCTTTGAGGGTGAGCACGTCATCGGCCTCAGTCCGGTGCCGGCTGCAGAAATCACGGACTGGAATCGCCGGTTAAACCTTTTCTCCGGCCGGGCCCTCACGTTTCAGGCGCTCACCGTCGAGCAAAATAGTGTGGCCGGCCGCTTTGCCCTGCGAGGTCAAATGGTCTCGCCCGGTGTTGTCGCAGGATTGGAAGTCGCCCTCAATCAAGACAAAACTTCCCTCTCCATCGCCACCGGCTTTGGTGTCACCGCCTCCGGAGAAGATGTATTCGTCCCGGTTGGCCAATCCGTAAAATTGACCGACATCTCCGCGCATGCGCCGGCGGTGCTGCTAGATGGTGGCGCCGCGCCCACTCCCGGAGATTTGGTGGCCCGCCGTCTGGGCGATTCGCTCGGCGCACTGATCGCCAAGAATATCCAATTGTCGAAAGTTGGTATCTTGTTGCTTCAGCCCATCATCGCCGAGGCAACTCCCAATTTCGATGCAGCCGATCCATGCGAGCAGGACCCGCAAAATGACGCCTTCAGCGATGCGCAGTTCATTGACGGTTGTCGCGTGGTCTATTACGCCTGGCCTGAGGAATGGCTGCCTCTTCCGCCCGTCAGTCCAACATGGCGCAACGCTGTTGCCTATTCAATCTTCGCGAGAGAAGCGCAAACTGGTGCCGATGATCTCCTTCCTTGGGAGCAAATCGGCTTGCCGGTTGGCCTGCTCGCTTTCGATGCCACCTGGAACGCCCTGTTCATCGATCGTTTCGCCGTCGTCCGCGACGGCGGTAAAGCCAAACGCCGGACTGTGCTCTTCGCCAATTCCGGCGATGAGTTTCTCTGGCAGGCTCGCATTCAACAATTCATCCAACAGATTGTTGATTCGAATCCTTCGGCCACTGCGCCCGCCACTCTTGCTAGCGCTTTCGGTCTTTTTCCCCCCGCAGGCGTTGTTCCCAAGAATTCGTTTGATTTCGGCAGAGGACTCCAATCTCGGGTTCTCTCAGCGCCCTTCTTTCCAACCGGCTGGACCGTAAGTGCGGTGCCCATTCCCACCGAACAATTGGATTACGCGATTCAAGCAAGCGCGCCGCTCGCCGCTCTGGATGCCTCGCAACCAGAAGATGTCACCGTTTTTGTGCCCGTCCCGCAGATTTGGTTTGAACCGGATTTGCTCCAGGTGTTGCAGGTGGATCCGGCTTTCCAGGCAGCAGTGGATCAGTTCTCGCACGCGCGCGCGATTTGGCTCAAACGGCGGCAGGATGTGCGTGCCAGTTTTTCCGCGCTCTATACTGCGGTCAACGGAACACTCCTCAAAGGTACTCCACCTCTGTTCCCCGATCCTGACCCCGACGCGGTAGAGACTGAATTTGTCTCAACCACCGAGATCGATGCCAGCATTGACGCCTTCACCACCGCCGAATCGAGCTATGGAGTCACAGGCACCAGCGTAGACAGAATCGATGCACTCAAGCCCAACCTGAAAACAATTCCAGGCGTCCAAGGCGAGAAGGACATCGATCTGCTCGGTGTCCCCGGCACCGTGGACAAACCCGAGTTGGGCTTGCAGCAGTTCACTGATCACTTGCAGGCAAAAGTTAATGCCGCGAATGACGCGATCGACTTCGGCTTCCTGCACGCCCAGACCGATATCTACCGAACACGCCAGAATGTGCTCGGCGATCAAGCGACCCGTCTGGTTACCTCCCCCGTCCTCTCGATGATTGCGCAAGGTGAAACTGCTCTAGCCACCAAGGAAGATTTGAATAATCTCCTCACTCGACTCAAGCCCCCCACCAAAACTGCCGTGGCCGGTCCGCCACCTCAAGCGCCCGGGGTCGCTGGCGTGGGAAGCAATGCGATTTTCGTTTCGAATCCACGCAACCTTTTCATTGCGGGTGCCACGAGCCGGTCGGTGGTGTCAAAGTCCAAAACACCAGCTTCATCGTCGGTGGATTTGAGCAAAATCGAAGGGACCGTTCCGGCTAAGTCCACAGCCGGCCAAATCAATCGAGTATCTACAACAACTGGCGCGCCCGCCCTATTTGCGGCCGCGCAAGCTTCTGTAGGTGATATACAGCAGCAGCGCCCCATTATCGGGGCGGACTATGAACTTCGCTCGACAACTATCGGCGAGCGGCTGAAGGATCCACAATCCACTCAATCCAAGCAGTACGCAGTCGCCAGCAAGTACACTGTTTTTTCGACTTTCGTCAATCTTGCGACGGATCCTGTCACCCCAGGTATCAACATTGGCGACATTTCCGTTCCAGGTTTTCTAAAGTTGGACGCTAACGGCAACGTCCTTTTGGACGCTAATGGCCATCCCACCGAAGATCGCAAGCTCTTCTCTCAGCTCGATGCCACGGTCCTCGGCCAAGTCCTCAGTGGCCTCTACGACCCTGTCAGTTCTCAAGATGAAGCCGGATTCTTCACTGCCGGCGTGCGTGCCGTGGAGAATACTGTAGAAACTCTGCGCCTCGTCGAAGGCCGCGTGCGGGCTTACCAGAGCGCGCTCGACCAATGCAATGCGGCGCTGAACGATCTCAACGATCTGATGAACCAGGCAACCCGCCGGTTGAAAACCATTGCCGACGAACTGGGCACTTCGCGCCACGACGTCGCATTTTCCAAAGGCCTGCTCGCGGAAGAAACAGCGCGCGTGAAAGGAATCAACAACCGCCGCGATCAAATTGTCTCCCAGCAAGTGAAATTCCTGGCCTTTGTCCGGCCGCGTTCCACCGAAGCCATCATGGACATGCAAATCCGTTCACTCGATCCTGCGATGACGGAATCTCCCATCCCAGCCTGCCTTGCTCGCAATCTCACCGCGCCCCCCGAGTTGCGCGCCATGATCAATCTTCTGCGCGAGGCCCCTTTGAAGTGGTTTATGCAAATTCCCCCGCTACTCAATTATTTGAATCGCATCGATATTCTGCAAACCACGATCGCGAATGCCAGGCTTCGCGCCGGTTTTAAATTGTTCCAGGCCCCGGAGCCGGATCTGCGGACCACTCCTGGGCCACTGGCCCCGAACGTCCTCGATCTCTACAACTCTCGGCGGCAAACGATCACTAATTCTCGTTTGGCCACTTCAAACTTGGACCTCACCCAATTGGCTGGACAAACCTGGGAGATTTCCCGCCAGCTCGCCACGCAAGTCGTCTCCGTCGGAGACCTCATCGACAACGGGCACTATCATCCGGACGTTCCACGCGTTTCCGCGCAAGAAATCGAGAATATCTTGAAGGTTTCGGCTTGCCTCTATTCCGATTTTGCCGCCGAGCTTCCTGCTATCCGCTTGGATTGGGCCGAACGCCTCATCCAGATCAGCGGGCCGCTGAATCTTTCCAATCTCGGCAGTCTTCCAAACTGGGCGCTGGTTCCCATCCTCGACCGCAAGGAAATGCAGGCCATCGTGGATTGGTTGTTCAGCCGCGTGGTTGCCACGGAATTCGACGCGGTGGCTCACATCAACGACCTGATACGCCTGTGTCTGCTGCTCGCCAGTCACGCTCCCGTTGCCGACATCATCGCTGGCAGCGTCATCCGGCCAACGCCCATCATGGTGGATACGAGAGTTGATCTTGCCGCGGACCTTTCCCGTGTCAGCATTGGCATGCACGTTCTCATGTATGCCGCGAATCAAGTCGTCGCCCGTGGCGTGGTTGAGAATCTTTCCTCGGGCACTGCCACCGCGCGTATCCTGACTACCACCTCCGCCAATTTTACGCTGGCCGCCAATTCCAAAGTTCACTTTGCTGCTCCCGATGCTTTCGAACGCAATCCGTTCACGGCGGGACAACTGCTGTAGGTTTCTATGCCCGCGCTGCGAAAAGTTCAAACTCTCCATTTACGCGCCGTTCAGCCAAGTTTGCTTCAGCGCGGGGCAATCCTCATTGAAGACGCCTTGCGCACTGCTTCCATTCCCGGCGCTGATGGCTCTCGTCTGCTCCTCGTGCGCCACCTTTCGTTGGGAAGAATTGGGAGCGCCTGGTCTCCCATGTCCGTCTCCTTGCTCATCGAAAACTGTTTTCGTCAATTGCGCTCTTCCGCGGTGCACGCTGAAGATCCAGACGCTGCGTTTGCTCCCGCGGTTTATTTCAGAGACGAGGTTGAGCCTTATCTCTCTTTGGCGCTGAGAATCGCGCTTGGAAAAGACACTACGGCCTGGTTCTGGGCGCGGGCGGTAAGAAATTGGCAGCCCGGAATGACCCGCAAGGAAGCTTTGCGAATCCTCTTGTTTTCCATTCTGGCCACTGCTCCCGGGTCTCTCGCCATTCTGCAGCTGATGCAAACGCTACTTCGTGCGCAATGCCTGGAAGAGTTGCTCTCCAGCCTCGAACCCGGCGACGGGAGCATGTTGCTGAGCGCCTTCGGTTGGTCCACTCCCGCCTTCTCCACTCCCGATCTGCCCTTGGACAATCACCCGTTTTTGGTTCACACATCCCCAAGAATTCAACTCTTGGCCAATGCTTGCCGCACTTGGGGCCAAGCCGACGAACGCTCCCTTTGGCTCTCTTCCGTGCTCCTCGTCTTGGAACGGCAACAACTCGCAAGGACTCTGAACTTTGAATCTAAGAAACTGCTCGACGCCTCGAGCGACAAAAATGCGTCAGCTCTGCATTCTGATAGCCAAGAATCATCGGGGTGCGGACTACAGGGCTCAGCAACTGCACCGGCTGGGATATCCAACTGCGACCCCACACAATTCGCCGAGAAAATTACCTCCGAGAAGATCCGCAGTACTCTTAATCCTAAGCTCGATCTTACCTACCGTGCTGGTCTCTTCTTTTTGCTGCCGGTCATGGAGCGAACGGGCTTGCCCAGGTGGCTCGAAGAGAATCCGGAGATGGAAGGTTCCAGTTTTGCCAAGCAGATTCTTCTTCACTTTCTCCGGCGATTGAAAACGCCTCCCAGCGACGCGATATGGGAGGCTCTCGAAGAAATCGAAGAGCCTGCTCCGCGTGAGTTAATTCAGTTCTGGGTTTCTCCTGTGCGTTCCTATTGCCGCCGCGTAGCCCACATCGGCCTGCAATCTCTCATCTGCCGCGCTGGTCGCATCTCGGCAACGTCCACCCATCTCGAAGTGCAATTCCCCGCCAGCGATGCAGACATTCGAATCCGCCGCTGCGGTCTCGACATTGATCCTGGTTGGCTGCCCTGGTTTGGCCGTGTCGTCCATTTTCAATATCTTTCCCGAGGGGATTTCGATGCCTAGCGCGTTGGGGCCAGCCGTGGTTTCCGCACGACAAGTCAGTTTGTGTTCCTTCGCGCTGGCGGCAGTTGCTTCTGAATTATTTTCTGATGGAAGAATCGAGGCAAGTTCGCCAGAGATTCAATTCTTGCAGCACCACCTCGAAGCTATCCGACTCGATGACGCCGCTTGGAGCGATAGTTTCCACAGTTACCTGGATGATCCGGCGCCAATTGATTTGCCGTTCTTCAAGCTTGCACAAGTGCTTGAACTCAATGATGTGGAGTTGCTTACCATCGCCTTGGTGCTGGCGGTCGAAACAAACGTCATGGCTGGTCGCGCTATCGCCTTGGTTCAAGCGCCCGTCGGCGGGTCGCGTCCCACTCTCGGCTTGCTTTCTTCTTCACTGGCGTCCTTGACTGGCTCTGCCGCCGATTCAATGAATGCAATTCTCACGGGAGCCGCCAACAAATCCGGATTGATCACGTTGCTCAACGAGGGCGCTCCCCTGGCGGAGCGCGCGCTCTCGATTCCGGTTCCAATCTGCCTGGCGCTGAACGGACATGACTCGGATTGGCCCGCCGTGCAGATTGGCATGAGCCCGCTTCCAGACATCCCTCTCTCCACTTCAATTCTGAAACAGGCCAAGGCAGAGGCCGCCAGTTTGAAGAGCGATGTCCTCGTTTTGCGTACCGCCTCTGTTTCCGAAGGGCGTTCCGTCGCCTGCGCCATAGCCAAGGCGCTGAATCGGCGGGCTGCCTATATAAGGGATGCCGCCATGGCCCCCGGTTTCGCCCCGTGGCTCCTCATGAACGGCTTGATTCCCGTTTTCTCCTTCGACCTGAGTCCCGGTGAGAAAAAGTCCATTCCTTCTCTACCTTATTATAGAGGACCTGCCCTGGCCCTCTGTGGTCCAGACGGAATCGTCGAGTTTCGCGACGAAACACCACGTAGCTGGGTTTTGCCCGTTCCTTCCGTGCAAGAACGCCGCCGGCTGTGGCAGAACGCGCTCGGACCTTCATCCCTGGCAGATGAAGCGGCCAACCACCACCGTCACGGGTGTGGGCGCATCGCCCATCTCGGCCGTCTGGCCCATCGCCAGGCACTTTTGCGGGGGTCCGTGACGCCCGAGCACCGCGATCTTGCCGAAGCATCCTGGACCGGCGAAGGCGCCGGCCTTGAAGCGTACGCGCAGCCTCTGCGCGACCGGATCACTGATGACGCCCTCGTCATGCCGCCCTTGCTCCGCCAGGAGCTCGATCAACTCTTTCTCCGCTGCCGCTCTCGCGACGGCCTCGTGGATGGCCTCGGAGCCTCCACCGTCGCGCGCTATCGCCCCGGAGTGCGTGCTCTTTTTCTCGGTCCTTCCGGCACAGGCAAAACGCTCGCCGCCGGCTGGCTGGCCACGCGCCTCGGCCTTCCGCTTTATCGCGTGGACCTGGCCTCCATCACCAGCAAATACATCGGTGAAACGGAAAAAAATCTTGCGCAAATGTTGGCGCGCGCCGAGCACGCCGAAGTCGTCCTCCTTTTTGACGAAGCAGATTCCCTATTCGCCAAACGCACCGAAGTTCGCGAAGCCAACGACCGCTTCGCCAATGCCCAGACGAATTATCTCTTGCAGCGCATCGAAACTTTCGACGGCATCACTATCCTCACTAGCAACAGCCGCGCCCGTTTTGATAACGCCTTCGCTCGCCGCCTCGATCTCATCGTCGAATTTCCCATCCCCGGCCCCGAACAACGCCGCGCTCTCTGGCAATCTCACCTCGGCACCAAACATTCCCTCACGCAACGCGAGCTGAATCAGGTTGCCGCTCTCGCTGACTTATGCGGAGGAAATATCCGCAATGCCGTTCTCGCGGCGGCCGTTCACGCCCTCACCGAAAGCCGCAACATCAATTACGCCGACGTTGTCGAAGCACTCGCTGCGGAGTACCGCAAACTCGGGCGTCAGATGCCCGTGGAACTGATGTCCTGATGGAAGGCGTCCTCACCGCCAAGTCGGAAGAAAAAAAGCAGGCCAGCAAACCCGCCTCCGACTCCTTCTCCGAAAGCGCGCCCCGCCCCGCCGCACTCGGCGCCTCCGCCGGCCTCCCGCTATTCTTGGGTGGTGGAGTTCAAAAGAAAATCGCAGCGGGCGCCAGTGAGAATTCCGGCGTCCAATTTAAGTGCGATTGCGGAGGTTTTTCTTCCGGCGAATGTGAAGAGTGTCGCAAGAAACGTGAAGAAGAGTCTCACTCCGATCATCAAGTCCAAAAGAAATGCGCCACATGCGAAGAAGAGGACGAACAGGTCCAACACAAGCAAGCGGCCGGTGGTCAGGCTGCTTCCGTTCACGGCACCGCGCGAGCCGGTGTAGCACGCGCGAGCCAACCTCTGCCCCATCTTGACCGAATTCAAAGTTCCTTCGGCCGCCACGATGTCAGCTCCGCTAGAGCAGAGATTGGCGGCCCCGCCGCGCACGCCAACGCGAGCATGGGCGCACTCGCGTACACCGCCGGCGATCGGATCGGTTTCCGCCGCGAACCGGATGTAAAACTCGCCGCGCACGAAGCCGCCCACGTCGTTCAGCAGCGCAGTGGCGCCAAGCTCGCCGGCGGAGTCGGCCGCCCCGGGGACGCCTACGAACGGCAAGCCGACGCCGTCGCCGATGCCGTGGACCGTGGCGAATCCGCCGAGCCAATCCTCGACCGCACGATCTCCAGCAACCCAAGCGGCTCCGAACCCGTCGTCCAACACGCCCTGGCAATCAACGCTTTCCATCTAACCGAACCTCCGATCGCCATGACGCGTCCGACAATCGGCAGTGCACCCGAACCGATCGGAATTGGAGGTCGCAGCGAGGGAGCTACTCCAGCTCAGGGCGCATCGCAAGTCGCTCAGAGCGCAATTGCTCAAGCGGACAAAGGGGCAGCACCGGCGCCAGCCTCACAACCTGCCCCACCTGTAGGCGGCACTGAAGCAGACACAAGTACCGGTGGGTCCTTCCGGGCCTACTGCTATAACGCCGACTACCCTGTACCGGACGATGATAGTGACGAGGAGCCCAAGGACCCAGACACAACAAAAGCCAAAGAAGAGGTCCATCCCGACCTTCCCCGGCCCGATGAAACAGATATCTGCCCGATCGAGGTAGCGGTCAACGCCCAAGCGCCTCTGTCTTCAACCTCTGCGGCCGGAGAGTCGAAAGCAATCTCAGCTGCATCAACTGTTCCCTCCGCCAAGCCGGGCTCGCCGCCGAGTGGAGAGGCAGCGCAGAAGACCGCACCACTTGGCGAGGAAGAAATCCAGTCCGGAACCGAAGCTGCAGCCAATGCACCTTCGCCGCTTGAGGATGCCATTGCCCAAGCGGAAGCTGGCCGCGATAACGCAGTCGCTTCATTCGCAGACTCAGATGCCCTCACAGGTACGCTCTCACCTCGCATCACCGCCTTGGCTGCACCCGTGCAATTCCTTTCAGATTCTTCCACCGGAGGGGATTTGGAGCAGAACCGGACGGCGGAGGCCCGCGTCTCCGATTTCTTTGGAAACGCATCCCAACGCCTTTTCGAAGGTCTCACACTCGCTACAGACGTTGTTCCCGATCAATTTGGAGCAACGGCCGAAGTCATCAAGTCGAATATCGGCGAGGCCATCGGGCACCAGAAGGATGTTCTCTCGGCGAATGTCGAGACCGCGCGTGCTCAGGCTTTGTCGACTGCGGACGCGGCGCGCGCCCAGGTTCATGCGGACCACAACGCAACCGTCGCTGCTATCAACGAACAGGCTGACTCAGCTATTGATGCCTTAATTTCTTCGCATGACGGATCCATCGGCGCCATCGACGAAATTGAGAGCGCCTCGCTCGATGAGGTAAATGCCACTTACTCGGAGAGCTACGATGCCCACGTCGCTCTCGGCCCCGAGTATGCCGATCTTGCCGAAGCTCGCGGCCAGCAATACGCAGAATTCTATCAGGGATGTAAGAAGTACAACCCCGATGGCACCGAGTGGAAGGACGGATTCTTTGCGGGCTATCTGACAAATCGTCGTGCCCAAGCCGAGGTCAACGCCGCGAACGAGACTGTCAAAGGCTATCGCAAGAGTCTCACCGAGACGGCCAACGACCAGGCAGCTCAGGCCATGAAGGGGCGCAAAAAAGATCGTTGCGGCATCATTGCCACAGGCCGCCGCACTCGTACGGCTGTTGACGATCGTCTCACAACCCTGATGGACGCTTTGGAGGCTGGTCGAGAAGAGTCTATCGGCCAAGCCAACGCCACCCGTCACACCATGCTTGCGTCGATCACTAGTGGCTTATCGTCGGCTCTCGCCGCGCTGGATCTCTTGGAGCACGACGGAAAGCAATCTCTCGACGATACGGGCTACCTCCAGCAGCTTGCTGTCGAGCAGGCGGCCTACGCATCTGCGACTGCCGTTCAAGAAGCGGTCGCTCAAGCTGTCGAAAATGTCGAATCCGCTTTGGCTGGCTTGCGCGCCACCCTCGGTGAAAGCCCGGCACCTGCTCTCGAGGACCTCGATCGAATTCTCGCCCAGGCTGCAGTCGGTCTCAATGGTGGAATCGATCTTCTGCTCGCCTGCGTTGACGCTAGCATCACCAGTGCAACGGCGCGGTTAGAGGCATCAGGAAGCGCTGCCTTCGCCGCCCTCGATAGCGACGCAAAGACCAGTTCCGATCGCATCAACTCGCAGAGTGAAACTTTCTCCTCTCAGATGGACTCCCTCGCCGCCGGCGCGGCTTCGACATTCGGCACGATGCGTGACCGTCATGCAGAGCAAGCTCAGCAAACTTCGGACGCAGGCGCTGAAGGTTTCACGGAGGCCGAAATCGGCTTCCAGAATGCATGCGACAAGACGCTCACTGCCATTGATGCCACGCTCACTCAATCCGAGCAACATCTCGCTCAGGACTTCCAGAAACAGGTCGGCGGTCTGGACGACGATACAAAGACAGGTATTCCATTCCAGGCGCGCCTGGCCGCCTCCAAGGAACAGCCCGCGTGGAAGAGCGTTGTCGCCATCATCCTCATCATCGCGATCATCATTGTTGTCGCGCTGGTGATCGGCCCGGCGGTTATTGGCGCTGTCGGTGCAGCTGCAGCCGCCCTGGGTGCGAGCGCCGGAGTCGCTACTGCGGTTGGCGCGATCGTTGGAGGCGCCATCGTTGGCGCGCTCTCATCAGGTGCCATGACCCTTGTGCAAAATTGGGCCAGCGGTCAGCGCTTAACAAAAGGGTTGGGGCACGCCATGTTGATCGGCGCCTTGACCGGCGCAGCTGGTGGTGCGATCGGGCTTGGAGTGAACGCCGGATTGAATGCCGCTCTCTCTGGCGGTCGCCTCGCCATGAGCGCCGGCGCACAATTCGCCGTTCGTGCGGCCGTGAATGTCACTTCTGACTCGCTGCTGAACATTGGCCAACAGATGGCGCTCACAGGTCACGTCGATTGGGGCGAATTTGCTCAGGGCGTCGCCATGTCTCTTGTTCTCCACGGTTCGCGGCGCGTACAGGCTTTCCAGGCGCGCGTTACTGCCGTGGGTGCCCGCGGAGTAGCCGGAGGTGTTTCCAGACTCGGCGGCGGAGTCGAACCAAGCGCAGCCTCTGCCCGCGCCTCCGAATTTGCTGCCAAGATGGAGCAGCACGCAGCCACCGCCCAAAAGGAATCCAAGGAACCGCTGGATTGGACCCGGCCCACTCGAGCTCCCGAGCCCGCTGCTGCCCCACCGCCGCCTGAATCAACTGGAAAGGCAACCCCCTCCGAAGCGACACCACCGGCCCCGGCCGAAACTAAAGCTGCCGCGCCACCTCCTGAAGCTGCGACGCCGCCCGCCGCTACCCCCGAAGCTGCTGTCACACCAGAACCGGTGGAATCCGCCGCGACAAAAGTCACTGGGGAGCATCCCTCTCCGGCCGCGGTCCATGAGGCGGAAGCAACAACTCCATCAGGTCCAGCCGCTGAGCCGGATGTTGTTCCGGAAATCGGTCCGGAGCCCCAGAGCGCCACGAAGGTTGGCGTTGACGATCACGAAATGTATGTCCGTCGTGGCTCCAAAGGCGTCGAAGTCGGGATGTGTAGCGGTGTGTGTGGCCCACTGAAAGCAAGAATCGACGAGATGCAAGCCGCCCTCGGCGAGCCTGACTCTAAGCTGCATGGGCAGTTGGAAGATCTCAGAACTAAAGCAACCGACCTCGAGCAAAGGATCGACCGTGGCGAGTTGACGAAAAATGAAATCGAGCGCGAAATCACCGACCTCGCTGCCAGGCTGCGCCTAGCCGCCGAAGAGCATCCTTTGCTGGGGCGAAGCCTGGAACCAGATGTGCCGGGCACCGCCGGGCCACTACAGGCAGAAGCACTGTTCGATGAGCCGCTCACAGAGTCTGAAAAAGGGCTTACGAAGGGACAACTAAGGCAGAAGCATATTTTGGAAGTTCAAGCCGAAAGGCAGCACGCTGCGCGAGGCGCGTCGACTGAGCCGGAGCCTGTCGGCCGGATTCCGGAGACGCCAAAGGCCCCGCTGGATCTGCCCGAATACCAGGAATCGATTGAGGCCGCCCGCCGTGCGCTGGCGAATCTCCCCGAGGCCCCCGGGGTGAAGACTACCGCTGGGGTAGAAGGCAGCTCGCCGACGCGTAGCGGCTACAAACCAACGAAGCAATTCCCGATGGCGGAAGAGGCCACCGAGCGCGCGGTGGCTGAAGGACACGAGGCTGGCCGAGCGCCTGAGCCACATGAATTTGACCGCTCCGCCACCGCAGGTAGTGCGGGCAAGGTTCGCGGCTCGCACGCGGAGAAGCAGGCCGCCGTTCTCTCCCCTGACGATCCCGTTGGCGTTTCGAAGCCTATGTGTTCAGACTGCCAAGCTTGGTTTCGCCAGCGCGCGATTGACCGTGGCGTTCCCCAGGTCGTAGCCGATCCGGACGGGACCCGAGTGTTTATGCCTGACGGAACCGTGCATTTTCAGCAACATCCCGAGGGATTTCCTGGACCTCGTGGAAACCGGTGATTCCGTTCCGGAGGAGGACATGGAGGACATGCGCAAAAGGCCCGACCAGCAACTCGTGTGCTATCCTAAGGGGTTCGAGGAACAGCCATGAATGTTCATGAGCAACTTGCGTCGTTCGCGAGGAATGAGCGGCGCGCCCGAAACCTGGACTTCGGAGGTGCTGATCTCGCCAGCGCGGATCTCTCACGGCTTACGGCTGACGCGTTGGATCTGCGCTTGGCCGACCTGCGCGGAGCGAAGCTGGGTCGAGTGCACTTCACGGGTTGCCGTCTGGAGAACGCACGGTTCGACGACGCCAATTGGTCCGGTGCCACTCTGCGCGTATGCGCTTTGGAGGGCGCACATGGCGTGGGCGCCCGCTTCGATGACGCACGGGTCGAAAATAGCACGGCGGAAGGTGCCGATTTTACCGGCGCCAATTTTGAGCGCGCGCGGCTCACTGAGACGGTATTCGCCCGCGCCCTGCTGCGCAATGCCAGCCTCACCGCATCGCAAGGCGACGGCGTGGTGTTCCGTGGTGCGGACCTCACTGGCGCTTCCCTGTGCAACGCCAGCCTGCTCGGCGCAGACTTCCGCGGCGCCGATCTCACCGGCGCCGACTTCTCCGGTGCCACGCTTAAGGGTGCAGACTTCCGTGGTGCGATCCTCGAAAATGTTATCTGGGAAGGCGCCGTGTTACCCGGCGCCCGCTTCGACGCCGGCACTCTAATCCCCGGTGAAAAACCCCCCGGGCAGACTCCTCCACAAAACACTCCCGTCGCTCCAGCATTGGAAGCGGTTCAAGATTTGATCCGCAATGCCGTCACCGACCCTCGCCTCGCCGCCCTCGGCGCGCAGCTGGAATCCCAGCTTGGCCAATCCACCACAGTCGATCCGCGGCTGCTCTTGGAATCTCTCCGCCACGAGATGCAGGCGCGGGGCGCGGATGTCTCCCAAGTCCTTCAGCCCTTTGAGCAAGCCCTCGTCGCATTGCAATCCGCGCAAGGCGACGAACCTCCCGAGGAATGGAAGCCCATTCTAGAGCCGCTCATGAAGATGATGAACGAGGGACGCCCCCTTGACTCAAAAACTCTGGTCGCCGCGCTCTCGGCGTTCACGCAACCGCAACCCACAAACCCAACTCAAGCGCAAAAATCAAAAACTTCTTCGTGATTCTCAGTTCGGCTGCGTCAGAATTGGAATAGAGCTAAAATGCAACCCGGTTCTGGAAGCATCGCCATGAAGCGCGCACTCATCTTTTCTCCACTGCTCTCTCTTTGCTATCTTTTCCCTTCTCGCTCAATCCAAACTCCCCACCAAATGGGAAGAACTCACCGCCGCCGACTTTCGCGCGGCCATTCAGCAATCCAAGAGTTGTCGTGCTTCTGTGAGGAGCAATCCTAAGCTAATTGCCACGTCCCAGCAGCAGTTACTCGACGCCTATCGCCACTACATCGAGCAGATAGAGCTTCCCAAGCTATTCGGACTGCTTCCAAAAACAAGCGTTGACGTGCGGCCTGTAGAGCAGTACCGCGAGAAGGAATTCGCCGCTGCGGAGTATTACCAGGGCTTTTCTTGCCGAAATAGGGCCCAAAATGCCGAAGGTCACCGGTGATGAGATGTATCGTCCGCGCGCCCATCGCGGCAAGCAATATCTGCCGATCTTTTTCGGGCAAGGAAATACCTGCAGTGAGCCCTGTGATGGGACAAGCAAATCGCGGATGCTTCCCGTTCCGAGAAGCATGAAGGTTATTTCCAACCCACAACCTAACCCAACCCAACCCAACCCACAAAAAGTATGTCTTATATGAACTTCCGCGTACTTTGGCAGTCCCCGCGGTCTTGTAAGCTATTGTAATACCTATCCTTGCTACCTTGACGGTAGAGGTCTGGGGTTCGAGTCCCCACGGGCCTACCATATTCTTCAATAACATACGAACGCGGCTGGCGTTTTGCATTGCTCCAAATTGCTCCAACAAGAGCTGCTAAAAGTCGGTCGAGCCACTCGCCAACTCACCCCAAGGACCGCAATCTCGGAACAAACCCGCTCACCGCCCGTCGATTTGCGAGCCGCACGCCAGCAGGGGTTCCCGCACATCGGTCTCCTCGGGGAGTATCATTTGCACCACGAGCTGCTGCGCTTGGCGCTTGGCCACGATTCGGGCTTGCGAATATACCTCAAGCGTGCAGCAGCTGCTGGCATGACGCATCAGCTCCTGGACCACCTTTACGTTTTCACCATTGGCGATGAGAATTGTTGAAAATGAGTGCCTACTATACAGGTGCGCATAAATAAAGGGACATAGCGACTCGCACTATGGCATACTTCCATCGGAGGACTGCCATGCTCCCTCGATTGCTGCACCTGCGCCCGAATACTTCTCGCCGTTTGATCCG
>Ga0066710_100000075_pt1 | contig 40383 bp, 40 predicted proteins | sample GraSoiAngelo_159_FD_79666 | JGI IMG/M metagenome (GOLD analysis project Ga0066710, IMG submission 79666) | Grasslands soil microbial communities from the Angelo Coastal Reserve, California, USA - 14_1009_16_40cm | ecosystem: Environmental > Terrestrial > Soil > Grasslands | place: USA... | reverse complement strand
TCGCTAGCGGACATGTACGAGCTCAGTGGAATTACCCATCCATCACCTGACCGTCCGATGAGCTCCATCATCCCCGGCCGCTTTGCCCCGAGCCAGATGCCGATGTTGTGGTGAGGGCTTGGACCCGCCTGCGCATTTTCCAGCTGGTAGTATTTTCCCGGGAAACTGACGCGCCTTCGAGGACCTCCATAATTCCAGATGAGACGAATCACCTGCATTGCCTCCTCAAGAGCAGCAACAGCCTCCCCAGGCCGTCTCCTGGGCCCACCGTACGAGTGAATCGCGTCCCAGAACGCGCCTGCTCCCAGGCCCAGTTCAATACGTCCCCTTGTTATGATGTCAAGAGAGGCTGACGCTTTTGCGAGCATAGCCGGCGGCCTCATTGGAAGGTCACTCACGTCAGTAAAGAAACGAATCTTCCTTGTCGACCCGGCAAGGGCGCCGATGAGAGTCCAGGTGTCGAGGAAACTCCCATTGTAGGGATGATCTTGAACGCCGATCATGTCCAACCCGAGCTCATCCGCCTCCTTCGCCAGGGTGAAGGCTTTCTCCACATTGTCAGGAGTAATGCTCAATCCGAAAACAGGCTCTCTGTGAGCTAGACCCGAGAAGTCTCTCCGAGACCTACTCACAGCCGCGGCGGATTTCGTAAGGGTCGCACTAACCATAGTACTTGGCCCGTCCAGTAAGGTTGCACTACTAAGTATATAAGTAAGACCGCGTGGGTTCACGGAACATGAATCCACGAGCGGAAACTCAGACTGCAAACAAAGATCTTGAGACAACGGAAATAGTCAGAAAGGCCCGTGAGAACGCGTCGCGTATGCTCCGTGATGCGGGCTACGACATTGGCAACAATGTGGACGCTGTCATTGATCCAAAACTCCCGTTCATGGGATACACCGCTCCACAGCGCGGGGGCTTCAAAATAGTCGTCTCAGGCGGGTCAGTAGAATCTGGATTGTTAGAAGGATTGCTTGTTCATGAAATGTCACACGTCTACCGCATACGAACACAGCACCCATCCCACAACGGGACAATACTGCAGGAAGCAGTCGGGAATCTTGGAAAAATGCGGCCTTACCAAGAGAAGATACTGTTCGACCTTCTAAATGACATTCAGGACTTGTATGCTGACGATATTTCGTTTCAGGTTATCCGGAAAAACAAGATAATGAACGACTCTCAGGCGACAGACTTCTTGCAGTCATGGGTCAAAGACAAGCCGGCTAAAACTGACGATGTCAAGAAGGACAATTGGACAAACGCCAGCATCATGGAACACAATGCTCGCGCACTAGCCCAGATGCACAGACACGGGGTCAAAGACGTGGACAATCGGGCAAAACTGGCCAACCAGAAGTTTCTTGCCAGCATTCCACCAAAAATGGCAGAACACTACCCATACTTCGAGAATCTACTCACCAATCTCAGACAAGACCTCACGGAAGACAACTACGGGACATTGCTCGCCGATGTCCTGAAACATTTCTTGGAAGCAGCAAACATCAACCGACTGAAATAATCAAAGCCCACTTCCTAGCTCCTCAAGAAACCTCAACTTCACGAGCTTCGACGAGAAGTGTCTAGATGGTTTCCAAATTGAACTCGTTAACTAGAGCCATGGCGACTCGCATGTTTCTGAACACGTCCCTCGGGTGGTGAGCATCCGACCCGAGACTCACCTTGCAGCCAGCCATTGAGCAGGCTGTCGCGAGTCTATGAACAAGTCCTGGGGCGTTGTCGATATCGTTCCCATTCAGTTCAAGGGCCCTATTCCGTCTCTGGGCAATTCTCGCGAGGTCTAACAATAGCTCGTCAAGTTCGGGAGGAACAGTCTTTGTCCCCCTCGACAATCTAACTGGATGAGAGAGCACCGTGAAAGGGACAAAGTCGCTCTCGAGCGCCATCCGTTCCAATCTGAGATAATCGCGCCAGCGTTCATTCGCCAGAGCCGGGTCAACCGGGCCAGCACCTTTCTCGATGTCCCTCCCATCTTCGAATTCGTGAACAGAGCAGAGCAGCATGTCCCACTCCTCCTGGTTGACAAAATCTCCTACCTTCTTCTCGTAACGCGGGGAAAAATCGACCTCGAGGCCCTGATTGACCTTCATCCCCAACCCCGCTCGATCGTCCATCTTCCTAAACTCATCACGGTACTCCTTCAGAGTCTCGAAGATCCTACCGCTAGAATGCACTGAGCCGAACCCGACGGACATTCTCGGCTCTCCGAACTGGGAAACATGCTCCGTGATAGAAAATTCGCGGACCTCGCTCGCCTTCGCTGCAGCAACCATCTCCGTTATTTCCGCGAGGAGTATGTGATTATGATGGTCGATGCGAATCATTTCTAGATGCCCGAACTATTTTCAAGGTCTAAGATCATCGCTTAAGTAGTGGATTCCAGCTGATGACGATTTATGAAAATCAAGCTGACCAGTGTATTTATCGACGATCAAAACAAGGCGCTTGAGTTCTACACGAAGATCCTGGGCTTTGTTAAAAAGGCCGATTTCACCGCGGGGAAGTTCCGTTGGTTAACAGTTGTCTCCCCTGAAGACTCAAACGGGCCCCAGCTGGTCCTTGAGCCTAACGACAACCCCGCCGCCAAATCATACCAAGAATCCATCCTCAAGCAAGGTATCCCCGCATCAATGTTCTTCGTTGACGATATCCAGAAAGAATACCAGAGACTGAAGAGACTCGGCGTGAAATTCACCATGGAGCCAACAAAAACAACCGGCTCAACAATCGCTAGGTTTAATGATACGTGCGGCAACCTGATACAGATAACTCAGCTTGGCTAGCGAAGCCAAACTGGGGACGGGTGGTCATAATGAACCCAGGTTCCGTTCTTACAGACAATTTCTAGCGTCGAGGCAGAGCCTGCTTTGTCTTCTGGTTTGCATAGAGGCGAATGGACCCGCACTTTGGACAAATGTAGAGATCCACGAGCATGAGGTATTCTGCAAGCCTCAGCCACGTCCCCCATAGCAAATCTTCTTGCGCCAACATAACCGCCAATCCTGAAGGGAACGTCCCTTGTTTGTTCCATTGGAATCTTGCAAGAAGAACATTGCACTGGACCACCTGCCTCCTGCGTATCTGGAGGTCTAACACATTCGCCAGGTGATACCTCAGCATGGTCGGCGGGTGAGAGGACTCCAGCGCAGTCTGCACAGAAGCTGGCCCCCTCAGGATTAGCATATCCACAATGGGGACAAACCAAGGAGGTAGACATTCTACAACGCTACGGCCCCGACGCCGCCGGCCTTTAATGGAGAGCGTGCCTCACCTTCCTATGTTTCTCTGAACTACTCTCTTATTCCTTTCTCGGCTTTTTCAAGGCCTTGTAGCGGAGCAGGACGATCCCTGACCTGAACTTCTTCGCGTCCACCAGCTTAATCCTGCGCCTCTCATTCATGCTTCTGAACAAGGGTTTTCCCTTGCCAAGTATGACGGGATTCACAAGTAGCCGGTATTCATCCACAAGACCAAGGCCGATGAGACTGGACGCAAAGCGGGCGCCTCCCCATACGACCATGTTCTTGCCCGCCCTTTGTTTCAGTCTTCGAATCGCTTCCGAGGCGCCTCTTCTCTCGATCCTTGTGTTCTTCCAGTCGGCCTTTTTCATCGTCCGCGAAAAAACAATGTGCGGCGTTTTTTCGGCGATACGCGCAAATTTCAGTTCGCCCTTCTTGGCCGCCGGGTTTGCAAGCACGCTACGCCAGTATTTTGCATAACCAGGATACATGGCGCGTCCCAATAGAAAAGTGTCCGCCGACCTCAGCATTCTGAAAAGGTCTTTCCCCTGCTCCTCGTCGTCCGCAAGCCAGTCTAGTTCGCCCTTCGGACCAGCAACGAAGCCGTCGAGGGTTACCTGCATCGCTAGGATTATTTTTCTCATTGCCATAACTCCGTATTTTTCATCGTCGTCCTGTAGACTACATCAGCTTTATTGCCTCTTCGGCCTTTTTTGGACGCTATAGTCTGTGTTTGACAGAGGGATAAGCAAAGAGGTATTGTCATGAAAAAAGTCGATTCAGTAGACGAGTATCTAGAATCAGTGCCGAAAGAAATGCGCACGGCTATTAACAAGCTTCGTAAGACAATCAAGGCCGCCGCCCCCGACGCGGAAGAGGTCATCAGCTACAACATGCCAGCGTTCCGGCAGAAGGGGATACTCGTTTACTATGCCGCGTTCAAAGAACACTGTAGCCTTTTCCCGGGAAGCGCCCAAGTCCGCCGCCAGTTCTCGCGCGAACTGAAACCGTTCGACACGGGGAAAGGAACCTTGCGCTTCACGCCCGACCACCCCCTGCCCACCCGCCTAGTCACGCGCATCGTGAAAGCGCGCGTGGCTGAGAACGCCGCCCGCCGCTCCAAGCGGGTCCCCGCCTATCAAATCGTCCAGAATCAAGCCTAATCTGCAAAATAAGCCCGAGATTTCCAGACCCGCCTATTCCACAGCTAACCCTAGGGGAATACGCATGGGTCCCAAAACACTGGACAAGCCCGTAACAGGCTAATCAGCGGGAAACAAGCCCAGAATCACGCCCAGACAGCAGACCTCTCCAGGAGAAATGTGTAATCGTGTGGCCTTCTCGAGACACAAGACCGGAGAGACGGAGAATAGAGTCACGACAAATCGCCCAGAACAAGCCCTGAATCACAATCTGTCAGCGACCAAGAATGCTCGCCTCCATCGTGTGAAGGAAAACGCTAACGAATCCACTTTGCCAAGATCCTAGACTCGCCTATTCTCGCCCCTATCAGCCTGAAATCGCCCGTTCTTACCGCCAGACAAGAAACGACCCTCGATTTTTCGACCGGGTACGGACGCGGCTATTTGAGACGTGAAAGAGCCGAGTCCCAAAAGAAAAATCAAACATTCTTTATGGGCCCGAGGGGCCCCTTGTCTCTCCCGGCGAGCCAGAACAAAACCCGTCGACCCCGAACAAACAATCCACACGGGGACGCAGCACAGCCAGACTCGCTGGCTTAGGACAGGTTAAAGAGCATCAAAGCGACGAGACCCTGCATAGAACCGCATCATCCCTAGGAGACGTGATGGAGGCGTGAAGATGATGGGCCGGATCACCGGCCAAACCTGCCTCGTCACCGGCGGAACCCGGGGAATAGGCTGGAGCGCCGCCCTCCAACTCGCCGCCCAGGGCGGACACGTAGTCCTAACCTGCCGCGACCTAGAACAGGGCCAACGAGCCGTCAACAACATCCAAGAACGACTCTACGGCATAATGGATCGCGCCGGCAGCATCAACAAGCTACAAGCAGACTTCCGTAGCCTCGACTCCGTCCGCCATCTCGCCCAAGACTTCAAACAAGAATACGGAAGACTAGACATCCTCGTCAACAACGCAGGCGTCCTACGGACAAAACGATACCTAACCAAAGACGGCTACGAGGAAACATTCCAAGTCAACCACCTCGCACCCTTCCTCCTAACCAACCAACTCCTCCCCCTCCTCAAGAAAAGCGCACCCTCCCGCATAGTCAACCTCGCCTCAGACGCTCACAACGGAGCCAGAATCTACTTCGACGACCTCAACGGCGAGAAGAAGTACGGCGGACTGCGCGCCTACGGACAATCAAAACTGGCCAATGTCCTGTTCACCTATGAGCTGTCGAGGAGACTGAGAGGAACAAGCGTAACCGCGAACGCGCTCCACCCCGGCGCCGTAGCCTCACACCTCGGCGAGGGAGAACCTGGCCTCTTCCCGAAGGTCTTCCGAACGTTGAAACTGTTCTATACAAACCCGGGAACGGCCGCCCAGTCAGTCACATATCTCTGCACGTCAGCCGAAGTGGAAGGCGTCACCGGAAAGTATTATGTGAAAATGAACGAAGCCAAGTCCTCAAGGTGCTCATACGACGAGGCGGCAGCCCACCGGCTCTGGCAGGTAAGCGAAGAACTCACACGGCTGAGAGAGACATCTTATCAAAGCATCCCAGCCTAAGCACGAAAAGCCTCCAGTCAAGGGTTTATCCCGTAGTCTCCCTGAAAGCGAAGACCAGTTTAGGAAGAGAAGCGCGTGAACCAGCCCAAAGACACCTCCCGCAGACTCTTCAAAATCGGAGTTATCGCCGCACTCGCAGCCATCCTCATCAGCATCACTCTCCAACTCGCCCTCCTAGTCCAACTCTCAGTCTTCAAGACCCCGATAGGCGGCTGGCTCCTCCTCATCCAGTTCCTCCAAGACGCCGCCCCCATACTCATCTTCGCGGTAGCCGGCTCCTACCTGTTCTCCCAAGTCCAGAAAAGACGAGGCGGAGAGAAACGCTACTGGATAATCTACTACCTCCTCCTCGGCCTAGCAACATTCGGCAGCTTCGGAGACGGCATCAACTTCGGACTCGGCAGCGACGTGAGATACACCACCCTTCTGACAAAGTCAGGATTCAACTATCTTGGACTGCTCTATCTCAACGGCTCCGTCATCTGGACAATATTCATCCTAACAGCACTCTTCATGTTCAGCGACCCTCGAGTCTCCCCTGCCACCGGCGATGACGGCGTAAGACGCTTCTACATGCACAGCAAATTCCTCGGGCTACTCCGGCTCCTCGCCAAATCCAACCTCGGACAGTTCCTCGCGGCCGGGAGAAGACGCCGCTGGGAAATGCCGACTGCCTCCACTCCGAAACAGGTAGAGTGGGACGTTGGAACCAACCCGGACCACGCCATGATCAACAAGAACGGCAAGATGCAATGGAACGACCGCTTCCGCGTATCATCACCATCCTTCCTCGCCTGGACAGCCTTCAAGCTCCTAGTCGGCCTCGCAATAGCAGCAACCCTCGCCGGCGACATTGCCCTGAGGTTCGTCACGATTCAGAACTATCTCGGCCAGACAGGCAGCACTTGGCAAGCCCAACTAGGAAGCTACTTCGGCATCCTCGGGATGAGAATCGGAGGAGCGTACACCGTCCCCGCAAGCTTCGGAATCGACAACACCTTCACCTTCGAAGTCTTCAGGTTCCTACAGACATTCCTCTCACTAGCCTTCGTCCTCTTCGGCCTACGACTAGGACTATCAGCCGTAGCCAACCTAGCCGTTGGAACCACCAACATCGGCGCAATGGGCATGTCCAGGAGAGCACTAAGCGAAATCCTAGCAATCATCGTCCTACCAGTAGTCTACGTATTCCTCAACGCAGGAACAATGGTCTACGACGTAGGAACCCCACTAGTCCTCTGGACAACAATCCTGCTCATGGGAGGCACCATATTCCTCACAGTCCTCACCCGCACACGCAGAATATTCCACACCAGAGCCCTAACCCGAACCAGAGGCATCATCATCCTAGCCATCGTCATAGTCTCCATCTTCACACTCCCCGCCTACAGCGCATTCCTACGCGGACAGTCAGGACGCTACATCGAATACCAGTGGACTCCCGCCTACGTTCCAACAATCGACTACACACGCTGGGCTTACGGAGTTGACTCTATAACCAGCGCTGACAAAGCGATCATAACAGCCTCAACCAACCAGACAAACGTACTAGACCACATTCGAATTTTCACAGCGGACTCGGCGAAGAATAACATGAAGCCCCTCGTCGGGGTAAACTGGATGTCCATCCAAAATGCAGGCGTCGATATCATCTTCATCAAGGGAACAGAATACTGGGTCTCAGCACTCCAGCTAGTTCAGCCAACGATCTCAGGAGACGTTGACACATGGCGGACCCAGCATCTCCTCTTGACCCACTCGGAAAAAGTCCTAGCAGTAAACGCTGCCACCACAGAGACCGTTGATATAAGCAAGGTCTGGAACCTGAACCAGACACCTCAACTCTACTATGGCGAAGGTGGCCTTTGGAGCTCGGTTGACGAAGTCTACTTGAACATACCATCATTCAACGAGACCCACCTGACAGGGTACGTTGGTCCCCCCTCCTACAATGGAGCGTTAGACTATACCTACTCGGGCTTCTGGAGATACTGGAAATTCTTCTGGCAGGGCAGACTAGACTTCGCACAAGGCAACTATGGCGACATCAAAGCTCTAGTTGACCGTGACGTCGACTCGCGCGTCTCAAAACTCCTCCTTCCCCGAATGGCAACCGACTCGGACCCCTACCCGGTCGTCGATGACATGGGCAACATCTACCTGTTACACTGGACATGGATTGACTGGACTAGTCCGCACGACTTCGCTGACTATCCCGACCACCAAGACACGTCAATCCTGAGACTATTCGCTACAGTCCTGACTAACATGAAAACGGGAGAAGTCACTGGCTACCTTTACCCTGGCTTGAGAAACGACTATGTCACATCGTTCTACCGCACAATGTATCCACAATGGAACCAGCGGATTCCATCATGGCTCGTCCCCCAGCTACGATACCCCGAACAATACTTCAACACCCAACAGAGCGTTTACAACTTCTACTTCCAAACAGACCCGTTACAATGGCAACGAAACCAGTTCCTTCTGAACACAGAAGACACCCGTTTCATAATAGTACCCATCAACGGCAACTTGACCTGGGCCGCTGTTCGCCTAGTCGAAATCTACCAGAGCCCGTCGCAGAACCTCGCGGGACTCTACATAGCTCCAGCCGGAAAGGACACGGGGCAAGTCTTCCTAATCAAATTCCCAGAAGGATTCACGGTAATCGGGCCTCAATCAGCCGTCTCAGCGGTAGCTACAGATCCTAATGTGAGGGCCAAGCTCACCCTGAACCCAAACTGGATCCCCGGAAACATACTCCTATACGTAATCAACGGACAATGGACCTACGTAATCCCATACTACGGATCACAGGGCAATCTTACCGTCCCAGAGATGGTGGCAGTGGTGGACGGCCAAACCAAGAAGGTCGGTGCCCACTTCCTAAGCAATCCAAACGACCCGGTTGAGGTCCAAGGCGCCACCGCGGACGCAGTGGCAAGCCTGGGAACCATCCCAACGGGGCAGACCACTATCAATGGAACCCTTACCAGCAGATACCAGTATGAGCTCGGGGGAAACACCAGATGGCTGTTGACAATTACACCAACCAGCGGACCCCCGGTGACTGTTTTGGCGAAGGTGGAAACCCTCTCCGAACCAGAAAGAGCGAAAATTGTTAGCACTGCTGTTGGCTCTGGCCAGATATCAGTCGTCTACGACGCCACCGGCATAGTGATCAAGGTCAACTTACCATAGTACGTAATCTGGGTTTACACACTGTTCGACATAGCGGTGCGACTAGACCATGCCTGACCTTCTTCTCAGCATTCTTGGAGTAGGCCTTGCGGCACTGACCGCGGGTCCTGGATTAGCTTTGCTACAGCAATAGCAAGTCGCCGTGGAACCAGGCTTGGGGGTACGATAGGAGGCCTTCCGTCAATCTCCGCCTTCTCCTTTCTATTCATCAGCCTAGATCAGTCTCCTCAAGCGGCTGCCGACGCAACCCGTTCTTTTCCACTGGCACTTAGCTTCACAATCCTATTCTTCATCATGTACGCTTACGCTGTGCGAAAGGGCCCAGGATTCGCATTGTCGACCTCAATCCTAGTCTGGCTTGGACTTTCCGTCCCAGCGGCAGCCTACAATTTCAAGGACTCTTCGCTTGCGATAGTTGTCCTCGCCGTAGTTTCCACACTCGCAATCCTACTGTTTCGAAAGATGAAACTGGCTCCCATCAGGGGAGGAGGTGCAAGGCCTGCCAAGCGAGAAATCCTACGGCGTGGCCTATCAGGAGGCGCGGTCGTGGGCACAGTCGTACTGTTGAGCCAAGAGCTGGGCCCGATATGGAGCGGAATATTTGCCGCCTTTCCGGCTGTTTTCAGCCTGACACTTCTCTTTACCTACAGGACCGAAGGAGAGGAATTTTCTCGCGCGATCGTCAAGCCTCTTATGACCGCGGCCCTTGCAACAGCCCTTCCATACAGTATAATCGCGGGGCTCGTGTTTCCGTTGTTCGGGGCCCTAGTGGGTACTGGGCTGGCGCTTCTCTGCGTGGCTCCGATCGCCTACCTTTTGCTTAGATTCTGAAACGGAGCAGGCGTCACTGGGTCATCCATTGTTCTATCAGAGGTTTGAGTCGGAGATACACGTTCCTAGTGGCTTGCAAGTCATCGAGGCAGTGGTCCCGGATCGCTCCGAGGGCTTTGGTGTCTCCCTCCAGTGCGCGAACGTAGAGCTGTGGCACGTCCATTCCCATTGGCCCTTTCTTCTTGGCGATCGCGAAGAAATCGCAGACGTGGTCCAAGTAGGTGAAGGTGAGCCTCAACCGGTTCTTCACGACCTCATTCAAGTCAATGTGTCGTTTGGAGCTAATCGGCCTCGGGTCTAACCCATGCTTGAGAAATCGAGTAGTGAGAAACGGAATATCGAAGCCACGCCCGTTCCAAGTCACCAAGACGTCGTATGATTGAATCCGCTGGGCCAGCTTTGAAAGAACTGTCCCCTCTTCACGACTCCGTTTGACCTGAAAGTATTCGCTCCTGCCCTTCTCTGGGGCGAGTCCCGCGCCGACGACGATTCCCCCATCTGCTTCCAGTGATGAGGTTTCAATGTCGAGAATGACGGCTCTGACTGCCATACGATTCACGAGATAGACCTGATGGCTTAAGGCTTCATCCCCGGCAAAGGAACATATTCCGGATACGACAGAGGCCTGTACAAGTAAGAGACTGTTGCAGGCTCCAGCGGTTGTTCAGACAGAAAAATTGGAGAAGAGCTACCGCTTAGGCAAGAACGTTGTTAAGGCTCTTCGCGGAGTGAGTCTTACACTTCATCCGGGAGAGTTCGTCGTTGTAACCGGACCTTCGGGCTCAGGAAAAACAACACTGCTCAACATCATCGGAACCCTTGACAAGCCAACTAGTGGAAGAGTCCTCATCGATGGACAAGACCTTTCTGGGATGAAGGATGGACAGCTAACCAAGCTGCGCCGGCACAAAATCGGCTTCGTCTTCCAATTCCACAACCTGATTCCGGTCTTGTCAGCCTTGGAGAACGTGGAGCTTCCCCTTCTGACCGCTGGTGTGAAATCGAAAAAGGCTAGGGAGCGCGCCCATTCGCTACTGGGAAGGGTAGAGCTTGCAGATCGAACGGATCACTTGCCCGACGAGCTTAGCGGTGGAGAACAGCAACGTGTCGCGATTGCACGAGCTTTGGCGAACAGTCCCAAGGTCATACTTGCCGATGAGCCGACAGGCGACCTTGACACCAAGACAGGCTCAGCGGTTGTCCAGGTGATGTACGAGCTTGCGAAGCAAGAGAACGCCACGGTGATGGTGGTCACGCACGATCCGGTTGTGTCGAGCAGAGCTGACCGGCTCTTCGAGATGCGAGACGGGGTGATCAATGAGGGAAAGCCTGCGAGACCCTCTGTAGAACAGCACTTGATTAGAGCAGTAGAATCTGTTCCTCCGGAACGCCAACAATCACTGTTCCAGCCTAACTAGCAATGCCCTAGGATTCGCGTATGCTCTCAGCCAAGATTGCCTACCGCAACCTTCCACGTCGGAAAGCCAGAACTGTTCTGACAATTGTCGCCGTGATGCTAGGCGTTGCCCTGCTTGTCGGCATAAACCTGGCAACCGCTGCCGCGAGCAGTGAGTTCACAGGATACATCAACAGGTTCTGGGGGGCGACCGACATTATTGTCCGGTACCCGGGAATAGGACCCCTTCCGTTTGAAGCAAATGGAAATCTCAGCATCGTCAACCAGGTCCCGGAGATTCGCCAGACAGTCCAACGATTAGACTGGTTCGGTTCGCTAGATAACATGACAGTTTTTCAGCTCATTGGAGTTAACCGGACAGACTTCGACTATTCCACTTTCAACATCACCGGCACAGCCCCCCTCTCACCCGGCTCTGCAGTTGTCGGGAACACTCTAACAACAAAGTACGGACTTGCCCTTGGCTCAACAATCAAGGTACTCAGCGAGACCCCGTCACTGCCTCCGAGAACAGTTGCGCTCAGCCTTACGGTTATCGGAATCAACAATCCGCTTCGCAACATCGGGAGCACTGTGTACGTGTTTCTTCCCGAGCTGCAGACAGCTCTCGGTCTCCAGGGGAAGATAACCCACATCTTCGCCACAATCAGCGACCCTTCGAAGGCGCTGGAGGTCCAGAGGGACCTTCAGCACCTGATGCCTGCTTTCGACGTCTCCGCGCCGAAAGCGGAGGCCGTCCATAGGATTCAGGGCCAGATGACCGGGTTTAACCTGGGGCTTAACGCGATGGTCGCGGTCTCACTCGTTGTCTGTTCTTTCATCGTTTTCAACACTCTCTACATGACAGTTAACGAGCGGACCTACGAGATCGGCGTGATGCGGGCTGTAGGCTCGTCCCGACGACAGGTCTTCAAAATATTTTTCGGCGAGGGACTGCTAATAGGATTGGTTGGTGCGAGTGCCGGCCTCATTGCCGGATGGGGCCTCTCAAGACTTTTCACAAGAGTCGCAGAGCAACTGCTTGAGATCCCCAGCCTACCCGTCACGCAGCTTACTCCATACATAGTCTTGACCGGCATAGCGGCTGGGCTTGGAGCGGTCGTCGCAGGCGCACTCTATCCCGCGGTTTCAGCCAGTCGAATTGACATTATTCGCGCGATAAGGCCAAGTGCCAGAGACAAGCCAAGGCGGGTCTCCGACTCGACAATTGGGGTAGCTAGCGGGGTGATGTTGCTGTACGGCTCGTTGCAGGCGTTCAGGCTAACACCGGTCCACATATCGTACCTTGATGTCGCTTTGATTCCGCTCGGACTCATAGTGTTAGGCGGACTAGCCTTCTCTCGAGCCAGTCAGTACATCACCGCGCCGCTCGTCAAGTTCTCCGGTGGTGTTGGCTATGTGGCCTCGAGGAGTGGAAGGCGGAGGCTTGTCAGGAACGCCGTTTGCTTCGGAATGATCACGATTACTCTCAGCTTCGTGGTGATGCTCGGCGGTATACAGGCGGGTACCCAGCAGGCAATTGAGCAGGGCATCAGGGAGGCCCTGGGGGCGGATATCTTTCTAGTGGCTAACCAGTCCATACCTATCAGCTTCACCAGCAATTTGGCGCAGCTTCCACAAGTATCAGTGGCGACTCCGCTATCACCAGGCCAAAACTTCACCAATGTCAGGGCGGTGAACCCACTGAACCCTAACGTAACATCTCAGATTGGGGTTCTCGCGGTTGACCCTGCAAATTTTCCGAAGATAATATCGTATGCCTTCATAAACTCGCCCACCCCGGAGCATGTCTACGGCCAGCTAGCGTCTAGCAATGAGAGTTTGATGCTGCCAGACGGACTCGCGTCCAGACTGAGGGTTGGAGTAGGGGACAATGTTAGCCTAACAGCAATCCAGCAGGGCCTTCGGAAGATCGTTCAGTTCAAGATCGCAGGAGTGTTCACAGGGCCCGTTCTTCAGTACCTCCGGTTCGGAGAGAATTTCGCCAGCGAGTCTATTGTAGTATCCTTTGCTTCCCAGCTGAAATACTTCGCTGGAAACATGCACGCCCCTATCTTCCTCGTTAACCTAAAGCCTGAGACCAAGTCGCAGGCAGCGGCAATAGCGCATGATATTGCTATCGCGTATCCAAAATATGATCTTGCTGAGAACTCGGTGACACTTTCAGAGCTTCTCTCGCTGGTGCGAGGAACTATTGATAGAATCTTCGCCTTGATACTCTTGATTCTCTACTTCGCGCTCTTGATTGCGACTTTAGGAATCGCTGCGACGATGATCATGAGTGTCGCAGATAGGCGGCGTGAGATTGGCCTGCTGCGCTCACAAGGGATGAGCCGTGGACAGATAACCGGGCTCTTTCTTGGCGAGGGTGTCACGCTAGGCCTCTTCGGCTTTCTACTGGCCATTCCAGGAGGACTCCTCCTGCTCGTGGGAGCTACTAACAGCACGACGATTGCTGGATTCTGGCTGCCTTTCATCGTGCCGTGGAATGCAATTGTCCAGTCTCTTGTTCTTGCGATGCTGGCTGTTGTTGCAGGGAGCTTGTACCCTGCCCTTCGAGCTTCGAGAATGGACGTTACAAGGGCGCTCGAACAGGTTTAGCGAGTAAGCAAAAAACTGGGGCTTGATTCAGGCGACTCGCCGGTCTCATCGTTTTGTCTTAAGCTGCAAATCATGTAGACCTGTAACACGGGCGTAGTGTGCCTGAGTTGGATTCTCACGAGGTTTGCCCAATTCCGGGACCGTTACCTAGGCCCACGGCCGCTGTTTTTGAGCGCTCGCTCGTTTCTCGCTCGTTTCTCGTTTGGCTACTCGTTTGGCCGGTCATTTTTTCTCGTTCTCCCATTGCTCACGGTCGGGTTCTCAGTAATCTTTGAGAGATCGTGAGTCGGGGCTTGTTCTGGCCGATCTTGGAAAGGGTCAGACCCGGGTTAGTTTTGACGGATTAGAGATGGATGCGCTGAAAAACTCAGTATCGTCCTATGACTGGGAGAATCTTGTAGACCAGCCGTCCGAGCCCTGTCTCAGGACGAAGAATAGCAAGAGTGAACAAGCCTGCAACACCTAGAACTCCGATTCCTATCCATGCGTATTGGTAAGTCGAGACATCATGAAAGATCCTCGCGAACACGTTCATCTGTGTAAAAGCACCGTTCGTGGACGAAATTGTAAGGAAGAGATTCCCTCCCCCGATTATCTGGACCCGCGGAATATCAAAGGTTCCTCCTGGAAAGGACTGTGAAAACAGGACGGCAGAACCGACTAGAACAAGCTTCACCGTAACCGCGTTGTTCGTGGTGACGTGTGCGTCCGCATAATACCCTGGAGGCGCGAAACCTATCGAAGCTGGAAGCTCATTCGTGGTAACTTGCGGTGCAGAGAACACTTGAACATTCTGCTCCACAGGAGTAGGCAGAGCAATCAGAACAATGCCTGTGAGTATCAATCCGGCTAGAACGATAAATTTGGCGTAGTGCTGGCGAGTTTCGGAGGCCATAGCCGGCTCGATAGAGTCCTCGTTCCAGGAACGGGGTAAACGTCCCGTAACTGGTTACACTGAACAGCCAGTAACAAGAACTGAACGTTCACATCTAGGCAGTTCCAGCACGTCGGTGACGATCGGACTTTTCTCGTTGATAGGGACGTAGCCGCGTTTGTCATTTCACTAATAATGTAGCTTTGTAAGATTGTTTCAAGCACCATGGTCACGTCGACTAGGCTATTGGGCCTCCCTGACTCGACGGTGTTGCACCATTTCGGCGCATATACATCGACGGCGGGTGCGGGACGACATTGACGATTTCGAGTCGACCCGGACAGAGGCTCTGAGGGCGCATGAGAACGGGCTAAAGGCCAACTCTGCCTATTGGCAAGCACACGCCAGTTTCCTGCTTACCATAGCAGAGATTAGACTGAACCGGATCGCCGAGGGAGAGAAATGGTATGAAAAGGTTCTAAACTGTTGAAATCCCTTGGGAAGCTTGCGGATATGCGCTCGCCACTTTCAATCTTGTCCGTTCTTGCCCAAGCGCATCTGATGGATGCGAAGGGAGATTGGGCCAACAGGCAAGGGGCTATTCTTGCAAAGTATCGAGTTTTATCGCGGAACATCTTGGGGAGTGTTGCACGAAGCTCTCGCCCGCACCCAGCTCGGAGAGGCCGCACTGACGAGAGGCCTCACCAAGGAGGCGGGAGAACAGTTCATGAAAGCGGCTGAAATCTATGAAACACTTGGAAATTAGACCCAGGTCGATAAACTGAACAGACTCGTCGCGGGGGCTATCTGAACCAAAAAAACTGGCCATCGCATGGGGAACCGCAGGTTCCGCGACCGCAACAGTCGCGTACGGGGACATAGACCTCGGTCAAGCTATGGTGCAGGAGCGGGAGAAGACTTTCCTAATGAAGCGTCTTTCTCATCACGACATCAAACGCTGGTCCGACTATACGATGCTCTCGCTGCTCCTTCCTAATTGCTCACGAGCCTTCCGAATATTCTTATTCCTCGCGTCTTCTGGACGCTCCCTATCCTAAACGCTCCCTGTTTGTGTCGCCGAAAAACTCGGAAGACAGCGGCAGATTGTCCCTCTGGGCAGATTACCACAAATCCTATTCCCATATTGAACGTTCGGAACATTTCAGCTTCTGCAATCCGCCCCTCACTTTGCAGCATGCGAAATATTACTGGAGGGGTCGGCATGTAGTCGAGGTCGGCTCCAAGCTTGGCTTGGCTGACTATTCGGTTGAGCTTGGAGAAGCCGCCTCCAGTTATGTGTGCGAGGCCGTGGACTTCTGCCTGCTTCAAGGTCTCAAGGACCGGTTTGACGTAGATTCGAGTCGGTTCGAGCAGCTCCTCTCCGATGCTTCGTTCCAAGTCTGGGATTACCTCTCTGACAGGGTGATTTTTCAGCAGAACCTTCCGGGCAAGGGTCAGCCCATTGGAGTGAATTCCAGAACTAGCTACTCCGATTAGCTCATCTCCGTTACGAATCCTATCGCCTAAGACCAAGTCACCTTTCGAGCAGATTCCAGCAGCCATTCCGACTAGGTCGATTCCTGCCTCCGAAAGTAGATCCGGCACAACAGCAGTCTCCCCTCCAACCACGGCCAATCCCGCCTGTTTCGCCCCCACCACGATTCCCTCTGCGATACTAGCGACCATCGTGGGGTTTGGCTTCGATACTGCGAGATAGTCGAGGAAACTAATGGGTTCTGAGCCTGTGCAGATGATGTCATTAGCGCACATGGCCACACAATCGATGCCGATAGTGTCGTACTTTCCCATCATACGTGCAATGAGGACTTTAGTTCCGACACTGTCTGTGTGCAGGCTAAGGACGCGATTGTTTCCTACATCAACGAGTCCCGCGTAGTGCCCTATTGGGAAGATTGGTCGGCCGAGTTTTCCCTTCCTGGTCTGGAAAGTAACAGCTAGTTTCCGGGCTACTATTCGATGAGACTTGCTGACTTGATCTAAGTTGACCCCGGCGTGCGAATAAGACGTCCGAGGCCTTGGCATCTTACAGCTTCAGCCCAGTCAAGCGCTCATAAGCGATGATGTAGCGTCTGCTGGTCTCGGAAATTAGGTCTTCTGGAATGTCCGGAGGCCTCGGAACCGTCATACCCTGTTTGCGCGCTTGGTCAAGATTCTTCTTGTAGCCTACCTTCGAGAGCCAATCACGTATAGGCTGTTTGTCATAGCTCTCCTGTACCTTACCCGGCGCGTAGCTTTCTTTAGGCCAGAGCCTGAACTCGTCGGGTCCAACTGAATCCGCGAGGATGATATTCTCCTCCTCATCAAAGCCAAACTCTAATTTCAAATCAGCGAGGATGAAACCAGCGCTGTCCGCACGGTCCAGGATTGTCTTGTAGATGCTGACGGTTCTCTCCTTAAGGGCCGCAATCTGCTCTGCATCGAGCCACCCTTCATCTTCAATCTGCTCGACCGTAATCGGCTCGTCCTTTTTCTCCGACTTTGTGGTCGGGTCGAAGATGGGTTCTGGGAGTTTGGCGGCGAGAACTGGCTCCACCGATGGGAGAAATATCTCGTGCTTCGTGAATCTCTCGTAGAGGCTTCCGTAGAGATAACCTCGGACGACACACTCGACCGGTATCATCTTCAGCTTCCGGACGATCATCCGCTGCGGATCCTTTAGGCGAACCATGTGGTGGGGTGTCTTGAGATAGTCGAACCAGAACGCGGCCATTTTGCACAACGCCTCGCCCTTCTTCGGTATTGTCGACGGAAGGACCACGTCGTATGCTGAAACCCGGTCCGTGAAGACGAAGAGCAACTGGTCATTTCCAATGTCGTATACGTCCTTGACCTTGCCGCGCTTGAAAGGGACTTGCGGTGGAGGAGTTGGATCTTTCTGGGTCATTCTTTCGCATCCACCACTCGTGCTAGTTGGAGACCTCGTTTTCCCGGAGAAACTTGCTCCAAGTTGTGCAAGGCTTCAAGTTTCGTTTCTCCCGATAAGGAGAGAAGACTGAGTAATAGGCTCTAGCATATCGAGTTTCCAACCAGGGCTCATCGGAGACTACTGAGCCCTAACAACAGAGCTTAGGGCCAGTTGATTGTCTCGTTCATGAACCTGATATATGGCGCAGTACGGGCGTCGGGTTAGGCTGGAGTATACGTGGAAGTCAAGGAAATGAGTAAGGGCATCAAGGCCGGTTTGAAGGGGACAAACATCAGCGAGAGAGATGCGAAGGAAATTATCGCGGGGGTTCAAGCTATGTACGACCGCGTGCCAGCGCTCTTCCGGTCGATGCTGCCCAGCCTTCCCGAAGTCTTGAAACGCATCCCTCCCAGCGCGGGAAAATACACGCTTGACGAAATAATCATCCTGCTTGACTGGGCTTACGAGAACGGCCACCTCAAGCGATAGGAGTCGTGGGAATTCTGACTCATCCATCCAAGGACATTATTGGGAGCAAAGGAGGCGAGCTGGCGGAGAGGAAGATCGCGCTACTAATTTCAAGCAGTGTAGCAGCTGTCAAATCGCCAGAGGTCGCCCGGGAACTCATGCGACATGGAGCAGATGTTTACGCTGTCATAAGCCCTGCAACAGAGAAGCTGGTCGGCGCTGACCTTCTAGAGTGGGCGACCGGGAACCCGGTCGTGACGAAGCTCACAGGCCAGCTCGAACACATCACTCTTGCAGGTAACAGCCCCGGGAAGGTTGACCTGGTCCTTGTCGCTCCTGCCACAGCTAACACCATTGGGAAAATGGCGTCTGGGATTGACGATACTCCCGTTACGACCGTCGCCGCTACGGCAATCGGGTCGAAGATTCCCGTTCTAGTCGCACCGGCAATGCACGAGCCCCTATACGATCATCCAATCGTACAGCAGAACATTGCCCGTCTGGAAGAAGCCGGCATTGAGTTCATCCAGCCTGAAGTCGTAGAGGGAAAGGCGAAGATCGCCCCAACCGAGAAGATTGTCAGAGCGGTCATCGCAAGGCTTGCGGCCCAGAAAAAAGACATGAAGGGGCGCAGGGTCCTCGTGACCGCTGGCCCGACAATTGAGCACATAGACCCAATCCGGGTGATCACGAACCGCAGTTCCGGAAAGATGGGTGCCGCGATCGCGAAGGAAACCGTAGAGAGGGGAGCTGAGACTACGCTAATTCTCGGGCCGGGAAGCGCCGAACCACCACAGGGGGTTAAAACCATTAGAGTCGAGAGCACGGAGGACATGCTCAGCGCGGCAGTCAGAGAGCTGAAACAGGGCCGCCACGAGATCGTCTTCGCCGCGGGCGCGCCCAGCGATTATAGGCCAGCCAAGGCTTCTCCGACCAAGCTCAAGACCCGGAAACAAAAAATCGTCACCATTGACCTAGAGGCAACCCCGAAAGTGATTGCTGAGGTTCGAAAAGCCCAGCCCGGCGCCTTCATCGTCGCCTTCAAGACCGAGTACAACGTATCCAACGACCAGCTAGTAGACGAGGCATTCGAAATACTGAGCGAGAAGACAGCTGACCTCGTTGCGGCAAACGATGTCGGACACGAAGGGGTAGGCTTTCAAACCGAGACAAACGAACTCTACGTGGTAGATGGAGAGAAGAGGGTCACGCATATTCCCCTCGCTGACAAGAGAGAGGTAGCCCGCCAGCTTGTCGACATTGTAGTCAAGCACTTGAACTCCTAGACTGGCGCTCATTCTATGACCCGTAACAAGCTCATCGCAGCAGCAGTGCAAGTAAGGCCCGTCTCCCGAGCTATAGACAAGACCATCGACCAAGGGGTCAAACTTGCGGGAAGAGCTGCGGAGCGAGGAGCTGACATTATCTGTCTCCCGGAACACTGGCTTCCAGAAGAAATAATTCCGACACCTGTCGACCCAATCCCATACTTCCAGTCTCTTGCAAAGGATTACGGGGTCACCATTGTAGCCGGCGCGTTCTTCGAACGCGTCAAGGGTCAGGTCTGGCTGAGCAGCCCGATCATCAATTCAAAAGGAAGGCTTCTGGGTCGCCAGTTCAAAGTCCACCTGTTCTGGAGAGAGAAGAAGCTCGCCAAGCCCGGGGACACCTACCAAGTCTTCAAGCTTGATGGTTACAAAGCGGGAATACTCGTCTGTTACGATGTTGACTTTCCGGAGCCCTCCCGAATCTACGCCCTAAACGGAGCAGACATCATCCTCTGCCCGTCCCGGATCATCAAGGGGGGAAACCGGCCCTGGCAACAGTACCTAACAGTCCGCGCACTGGAGAACCGCATTCCAATAATCGCCCCCAACGTCTACGCCCCTCCCCTGTTCATAGGGGGAACTACCATCGTTAGCCTCCGTCAAGACCCGGTGAGAAAGATTGCGCACCCTAGGATCAGGACCATAACGCAACAGTCGGAAGGAATCATTCTTGAAAACATCGACCTCCCCTTGCACAACCGTCTGAGGAAACTTCGATTCGCAGACAGGCGGCCCGAAACTTACCAGTAGAGGTTGAGAACCGTAAAGCAGCGAGTTCAAGGGGTCATTTTCGACCTTGACAATACACTGCTTAGATCGAGACGTGGTGCGCTGAGAGCGCTCAAGTCAGCCTCTGAAATGATTCACGAACACCTGGCGAAACAGGGCTATGTCTACGGGAAGGCCGAGCTACTTAGACAGCTCCGTCTAATCGACCAGTTCATGCTGGGCAAGAAACGATTGTACAACAGAGATGTTTGGTGGAAGACCCTCCTGAGAGAGCTGGGATTATCACATCTTTCGGGTACCTGGGTTCACCAAACAACCCTTCACTACTGGAAAATCTACGCGGCAGAAAGCCCACCTTTCAAAGACGCAGAGCCCACCCTGAAGGTGTTCAAGAAGGCGGGGTTCAAAATAGGAGTGGTCTCGGATAGCGACGGAACACCAGGAATGAAGAGGAAGAGGATACGCCTGCAAAGTTTCAGAACTCTACTCGAAACAATTGTTGTTGCGGGAGAGGACACGCCAAAAGTGAAACCCAGCAAAACCCCGTTCATGCTGGTCGCACGTCGTCTAGGGCTGAACCCAAAAAACTGCGTCTATGTCGGCGACAATCCTAGGACAGACATCGATGGGGCGAAAGCTGCTGGCATGGTTATGATAAGGGTCAGACGAGACGGCAACAACATGGGACACCCAGACTACGAGGTCCGCTCGCTCCGAGAGGTCCAACCACTAATTTTCAACCTGAGAAGTTGAAATATCGATTGGTGGCTGCTTTTCGAACAAGACATTTGTTGACATTCCACCTAGTCTCTTTCTGATCAGAGTTTCCATCTCCGCCATTCGCTCATACCCCACAAATCTTCGTTGAAGGTCAAGCGCGACCTTGAGGCTGGTCCCAGACCCGAGAAACGGGTCTAGAACCATGTCGTCCAGAACGGAGAACATTCGGATCAGTCTTCTCGGAATCTCCTCTGGGAACGCGGCGATTCTTCTCTCTACACCGTCGACGTTCTGCCTCGCCCCAGTCACTGTCCAGACCTGTGAAAACCACTTGTCCCGTTCTGACTTTGTGAATACGCTCCGGTAACGTACGGGGTCCTTCGGGACGAACGAGCGCAGCCCGCCTTTTCTGAAAATCAGGATATACTCCATGTCCAACGTGACATACGCGTTTGGCGGGAGGAAGCCTGAGCCGAGGAATGCGCCTTTCCCTTTGTAATGGGGTTTCGTAGTCGGCTTCTTCCAGAGAATGTACGGAAGGGTAGCGAGGCCGAGTCGCTCGAAGGCTTCGATGACACGTGAATGGTTCGGGTAGAGGCGGAATGTGCCATCGACCGTTCTGGTCGCGTCTCCGATGTTGACGCAAGCAAGTCCTCCGTTGACGAGGACACGCGATACCTCTCTCCAAACCTGGTCTAAGTAACCGTGCATGCTGTCATAGCTGTGAAATGATTCCTGCGCGAAGAAACCGTCCCAGAGCGCGACCATCGGATACGGGGGCGAGGTGACCACCAAGTGAATAGACTCGTCAGCCAGTTCTCGCATCCAACGGCTGTCCCCGAGAATGACGCGGTAATCAGCCGTTTTTCCCAAGGACCCACTATCCTATGTACTCAGAGCTTCCTGTTGCTTGTCGGCCGAATTTTTCGCCGCTCTTCCGCAAGGCTTCTTCAATCTCTTTCGCCTGTTTTTCCAGCTCGTCCATGTCAATCTGTAGGCCAAACTTTCTAGCTAGGACCTTTAGAATTATGACGGCGGCTCGTGGATCAACCATGAACCCTGATGTCTCCCCTGACAGGAAGAGACCTTTCAACTTGCGGACCTTCGCCAGACCCGGAATCAGACCGTTCATCCAAGTCACCGCACCGCTATCGATGATGCTCACGTCGAGCTGCTGCAGTTCCTTGACAAGGTCAAGATCGCTTGCGGCCCCGTAGACCTTAGGCTTCTCAGCAATCTTTCCCGTGATAAACGCACCGACAGTAAGGATCGTGTCAACACCGAGCTGTTCAGCAAGGTTCACGACGGCCTCCGACAATCGAAAGGCGCCTTCCGGCAGTATCGGCTGCGCGTCTCCGGTGTATAGAATGAGGTCCTGCTCTGCGTTTGTGTTGACCCAATAATAGATTTCGTGTCTCATCAGGCTTGGCGAGCTGTCAGAGTCCAGAAGGACCCGTGGTGGCAGATAGTCAGAGTATAGATGGCCCATTGGCTGGGCGTTGAGTGTTTTAATGAGAAAATCGAGGACTATCTTGGCAACACGGCCGCTGTCGGGAAGTCCAGCGATCATGATCGGCTTTCGCAGCTTCGGAGCTTCGTTAAGGTGGATGTCGATCGGGTTTCTCAAGAATCACACTCCATTAGGCGAGGCTCTGAATAGATTTCCTTATTCTGAGCGTGTTGATAGACATTCCCTTGTGACTAAATTCACCGTGTTCCGACAAAAGATTCCTTACCTTTTTCCAAAAATGTTTATATGACCTGCTCATCATACCAACTCTTCCGCGACTCGTTGGTGAATGAATGGCAAAATTCATGCTTTCTCTCCGCGACGAAAACTTTCGACTCTTATCGAATGAAGCTGAGGATCGAGGAATAAGCGTTCAAGAGCTCATCCGTGCCGTCATAATTCCGGACTGGGCAAGACAAAGCACATTCACCAGAAACCAAGCAGTCTCATCTTTCTCAACATCACGGACAGGGATTCAGAGCAACAGCAACCACAGACCTCAACTCGTACCCGCTCTGAGCATCGCTCGAAAGAGCGGCGGTCTTACTCAGTAAGAGTTGGCTCAACCCTAGAGCCGCTTCCTACCGAGTCTCGCGACCTGAACAATTGTGACCCTTCAAATCGAGGGTCTGCAATTCAGCCGGCGTCCTAGTAATACTTTCGGTTGGTCCCGGCCCGATTCTCAGCAGACGTAGATTTCGGTGTATCTCTGAAGCGTCTGTTCCCTTTTCGGGTCCCTGTCTTCTATGAGAGTTGCCCAGTACGGAGTTCTGAGGTGCGCTAGGAACTCGTCAGTTCTTACCTGTCGCGAGTCATAGAAGACCTGGACTATTCCGTACGGTGATTCGACGTAATTGGTGACGAGGACCTCGACGACCCCTCTTACCCTAGATAGGCTGTCCCGAATAGCGTCTGAACACTTCGCGCAATACATCCCACCAACAAAAACGGTCGCCCTTGCCATCTCCGAACGCGTGCTTCCAGCTTGGCGAGCTCGTGCCTGTTCTTCCACGAGTGAAACGCCCATTTCCATGACTGCAAATCTTGCCTATATGCCTAGCGCTAGAGGCGTTCGTATGCCCAAGAGCCTCACGGAAACCCAGGATGCTCAGGGTCGTTTGATGAATGACTTCTTCAAAGGGAGAGACGTTTCCGAAATCATCCAGCGGGACGACGGCTTCATCGAAGCCAACCCCGTTTCGATGTACTTTAGGACATTCCGTCAATGGCCTAGAATCGAGAGGGACGCTATGAACTATGTCAGGGGAAGAGTTCTGGATGTCGGATGTGGAGCCGGGAGGCATTCGCTGTATCTTCAGCAGAAGAAAAAGCTCGACGTCATCGGAATAGACGCTTCCCCGTTCGCTGTGAAAATCTCCAAGCGGAGAGGTTTGAAGAAGGTTAAGGTCATGTCATTTGAGAATGTTTCTTCAAAGCTCGGAACCTTTGACACCGTTATCATGATGGGCAACAACTTCGGGCTCTTTCACAGCTTCAGAAGAGCACGTCTCATGTTACGCAGGCTTCACAAGGTGACCGGAGCGGGCGGGCGTATTGTGGCGGAGACCCTAGACCCTTACGATACGAGGGACCCTGACCATCTCGCTTACCACCGACGAAACAGGAGACGTGGCAGAATGGGAGGCCAAATCAGAATGCGGATCCTTTATCGAAAGATTGCAACACCGTGGTTCGACTATCTCTTCGTCTCTCGGGACGAAATGGAAAAGCTCTTGCAGGGCACCGGTTGGAAGGCTCGGCGGGTTCTCGGAAGGGGACCCTCGTACGTCGCAGTTATTGAGAAAACGTCTTGATAGTTAGCCGCCGTGTTATTCTCTGAAGTAGCTAGCCACTTTCTCTATGAAAACGCGCGCTTGTGGGAGGATTCCCTTCGTTGACCACAGTCCTCCCTCGGGAACGAAGGTTAGCATAAGCTCTCTACACCCTACCTTTTGGAATCGTTCTACTTGTTGAATACAATCGTCAGGCGTGCCATGGATCACTGTGTCGAACGCTGTTTGTTCGGGTATGGACTGGGCAATTTTGTGAATTACCCTCCGTTGCGCCTTTGGGTTATCGAGGCGTTCCCAAATTCGTCCAGGATGCGGAGCCGAAGGGTCCACTTTCCTCAAGGCCTCAGGTATGAGCGCTAGAAAGTATCTTGCGGGGCCGAGAATCTGCTTGTCCGCCTCTGCCCGCTGCTTTGACACGCTGGCGAGAGTGTAGTAGGCTGGGTTGAACAGGCGGAGTTGCCGTTGGGCCTCGTTGGCCGACTCTCGAATTTTCGCTAGGTCTTCCCTGTAGGTCTCTGTGTTGTGGCAGTGTGGGATCCATCCGTCTGCCTGTGCTCCTGTCAGTCGGAGCATTTTGTCCCCGAAGGCTGCAAGGTAGATTGGAACAGGGCTGCTCCTAGGAATCTGCAGGTGCGCGTTTTTTAGGCTGTAAAACTGGCCTTTGAAAGTAGCAGGACGCTCAATTGTCGAGTCCCAGAGTATCTTCATCACTGTGAGTCCTTCCTCGAGTTTACCGTATCGATAATCGGTGGGCATGCCGAACGGGGCTTGGTTCATCGGGTCGCCAGCTCCAAGACCCAGAAAGACGCGTCCGGGAAACATCGCAGTCAGGGTCGCCGCGGTCTGGGCGACGATGGCTGGGTGTCGTCGAACCAGGTCGGTGACTGCGACTCCCATCTTGATCGTTCGAGTCTGGGCCGCGAGGTTGGCGATTGTTGTGAACGGTTCAGGGGCGGCCGCTTGACCGGTCCCATAGAGAAGATGATCGTCCAAGAACGCAGAGTCGAAGCCAGCCTTCTCCAAAAAGTAGGTTCTGTGGACGACCTGTTGGAAGGATTCATCGGCTGCTTGGAAGATTCGTACTCCGAAACGAGCAGGTCGCCTGTGCTTGGTCAACTGGTCTCGTCGGACATTGCCATTTGGGGTATGACCTGCTCAAGCTTCATGTGATGAACCCGCCGGTGAACTATGATTAGGGTGAGGCAGCGAGGACACACAGGTGCGGTGGCCCCTCTTGTCTCTAATACAATTAGCCAATTCTCTGGGACGTATTCGTGACGGAAGGCGCAGACGGCCAAAGCGCAGACCTCGGTATCTCTCCGCTATGGTTTGCCTTAAGCCTTCGAGAATCACTCGAGCTTTGAGTTCCTGTCAGATCTGAATGACGGGCCCCTCGTACTGACTGATTGTCCCCTTGTCCTTAAATCGCCCTAGCAGACGCGACCCTGAGATTGCAACAGCAAAACACGGAAAACCCGCAGCAGGAGACCGAGTTGGAGCAGCTTCTCGGGTTGTGGGGCGGTGAGATTGTCTTTGGACCCCTTATACGCGGTCAGCTGACCATTGACGGCCGTGGACAAGAATGGATTGCGAGCGTCAAAGGATTTGACGCGATCGTCGAACAGAAAGACAACTCCACATCATTCACGCTGCCTGGCGGCCATGGCGAGTTTCGGGGACACGTCGGCCGGACCGCGAATAGTATCGAGGGACACTGGATTCAACCCGCTGGCGTTACTCTAAGCGACCGATACGCAAGCCCTCTCACTCTCACACGATTAGAAGAGAACGTTTGGAGGGGCAAAGTCGTCCCATTAGACGACACGCTCACAATCTACCTGGCAATTCGGAAGAATGCCGATGGCTCGCTCGGCGGTTTCATACGCAACCCAGAATTCAACCTGGGAGTAGGCCGGCCTTTCGCCATTAGCGTCGATGCCGACCTTATCACATTCTCGAACAAGCGGAACCCCAACGACAGGCTCCATGGCAACTATGACCGGAAAAACGACCGGCTGCATTTCGCCCTTCCTGACTGGGGAGCATCGCTTGAACTCACACGACGGGACAGGAACAATGCCTATGGATTTTACCCCCGAACACCCAACAATGCAGGATACGCTTACCGACAGCCCATCTCTGAAGATGATGGCTGGACAACAGGGTCACTCACTAGTGTCGGGCTAGATTCCAAACCCATCACGTCACTGGTCGAACACATTTTCAACACTGAACCTACAGACTACACAACTCCATATGTTCAAGGACTCCTCATAGCCCGCCACGGAAAACTAGTCCTCGAAGAGTACTTCAACGGCTTCGACAAAGACAGGCCGCACGACACGCGCTCTGCCGGAAAGACTTTCGCCTCAGTACTAGTCGGCATCGCCATAGACAGTGGCGCCAAATTCGGCGTGAATTCTCCGGTCTATCCCCTGTTTCCCGAGTACAAGTTTCCCAACATGGACCCTAGAAAGATGCACCTGACTGTCGAAAACCTCCTCACAATGACCACGGGACTGGCGTGCGACGACAACGATGACGACTCCCCAGGAAACGAGGGCGTGATGCAAGGCCAGCGACTCCAGCCAGACTGGTACGAGTACACGCTCGGCTTGCCCGTATCGCACGAGCCGGGAGGGAGTCAGGCCGTCTACTGCTCGGCCACGATCAACCTGCTCGGCGGCGTCGTCAAGAATACCATGCGAACTTGGATTCCAGAGTTCTTCCACAAACACTACGCGAAACCGATGCAGATTCGTCGTTATCACATGAATCTCATGCCGACCGGCGAGGGATACGTGGGCGGGGGAGTCTACATGCGTCCCCGGGACCTTCTAAAACTGGGACAGCTGTACTTGTCCGCGGGAACATGGAATGGAACCCGAGTTTTGAGCAGGAGCTGGGTTGACCAGTCGACAAAGCGACACTCAAGCTACGACCGAGAGCACGGATACGGGTACGCATGGCACATACACGAATACCACGCGCAAGGCATTGTGTACAAAGGGCATTCTGCTGAAGGCAATGGAGGCCAGCTCGTGATCGTCATTCCCCAACTCGACCTCGTAGTCCTGTTCACTGCTGGCAACTACCAAAGCTACCCGGTCTGGCGTAGGTTCGGCGAAGAGCTTGTGCCGCAGTACGTACTGCGAGCCGCATCCCCCTCAAAGAATTAGGTACTCTTCAGCCCCACAAGTCCCCGATAAAGCGGAATCAAGCAGACTGAGCGTCCAACGAGGATTCCCGTGTCGCAAAGCGCCGTTTGACCTAGCGGAGCCCCTCCAGCTAGGTGACCCCGAGTTACAGCTTTTTCAAATCATATTCTCAAGAGACGTGAAAAGGTAGCTGGGTCCAGTAAACGAGCATCAGGACCAGAAACAAAGGTGGTACAGAGTCGTATGCTCAGGGCGAAAACACTAGCGGTGCTCACGTCGACCGATGGTTTTCCCGCGCTTTTGGTGAATGCGTTCTTCGCACTTTGCAAAACATCCTTGGCAAACCCGCACTAGGGGCACTGGTCTCCTGCTATCATCTGGACGAGCAGGCGAAGACCGCTGGAGAGGTCCACAGAATTCTCTGGAAGGTGTTCAACAACGGGGCCCTCGTTCTAGAGAAGCTGATTGTAAAAACCCTCTATCGTGAGTTGAACGTGGCTCAAGACGAGAGGAGTGCGTTCGAATTCGAACCAATGGTCCTCATGGCCAAAGAGAAATTGAAAAGCCCTATGGGCAGGTCAAAATGATCGGATCGGATGTTGTAGCTAGACTGCTCGCACAGAGGCGAGAGGAGACATTTTGGCACTCTTCCACCAAAAACCCCGAAATCATGGATAGCCTAGAAGGCGTGGCTTTACGAATTGGAAGAAAGGCCGAGTCAATTGAGGTAGATATCAACGACCTTGTCGCTGGGCGCACTAGAAACAAAGAAGGCTGGAAACCACAAAGTTTTCTGGTTGAACACGCGAGTGGGAGAGACCTATGTTTCGACCCCCCGCGACCTTTACGGGGAATTGAGGGGGCAAAAGAGTGGTACTCGCCGAATCGTCAGTTCTTTGGGCTCACTTTCCGAAAGACCGTGTAGAACAGTGTGACCGAGACTGCGTAAAAGCCTGCGGCCAAGTAGAACGGAAGGTCAAACATTCCAGATTCGAGTATTGACCCGCCCAGCACTGTGCTGACGCTGTTTGGGAGCCTCCAGATTATCGAGTTGATCGCGCTCGCCAAACCCCGCTCTTCAACAGTGATTATTCCCATCAGGTATGAATCCATTAACGGGCTGGCCATGTTCATCAGAGCCGCCCGAGCAATGTACAGCCCGGCCGCGAGGAGCGGGTTGAAGACGAATGCCAGGCTGAGCATGAGGACCGTGGCAGAGCCTGTCACCATCGCTATGGAGTTCACCTGCCCATACGTTTTGGCAAGACGTGAGCTAGTTAATGCGGACAGACCTATCGTGACATTCGAGACGGCAAGCAACGGACCGCTGTACGTGTCGGGAATAGCAAATTTGAGGTAGAACCATGTTGGTATGAGGGGAATGATGAAGCCTGCCCCCAGCCCGATGAGGCTGTTGATGCCTGAAAACTTCAGCAACAATCTCATGCTTGGCCCCGACTTCAGCAACTTCGCACCAGGGCGAACAACCTCGGCATAGTTTCTGAGCAGCAGAACCAGGAACACTGGAGTGGCCACCGAGAGAAGGGCGAAGAACATCATGAAGCTCTGGTGGACAGTCGCGGAACTGACTCCCAGCGCGGTCTGAAGCTGGGGAAAGACAAAAGGCACTGCCGACCCCACACCGAAGGATATGGTACCTACCACGAACGACCAAGAGAAGGCGTTGTTGCGATTCTCTTTCACAGTCTGATCTGCAATTATCGCATTCCAAGTGGTCAAAGATGCCGCCTCAGCGAGACCGAGAAGAATAGCGCTCACCAAGAGGTAAGACAAGCCGCTCGTCAAAGCAAATATTGCCAAACTAGGCCCGACACCTATGGACCCGAGCAACAGAAGCCACTTCCTTCCCATTCTATCGGATATCAGGCCGAATGGAATCCCTGTGACTATGGTCACGAGCCCAAAAACGCCGACCAACAACCCGACTGTTCCAGAACTGAAGCCAACCTCCGGCATATAGCCGGTAATGTATACGATCAGGTATCCTACACCCGCGCTCGTGAACGCATTACTGACAATGAGCCACTTGACCCGTGAAGGTAGTCTCGGGGAAACCGATGCCTTGAGACTATCAACTATCGTCTGGTCGTTGCGCGGACTAGCAGTGTTCATCGCGGGAGAGACCGCGTAGGCCTGGCGTTTAAGTTCAGCCACGCGGAGTAATTGTTAATGAACCGGAAAAAATCTCAGCGTTCTTTTTTAGGGCCCATGGGAGTTCTAGTCTATCGCCAGCGAATCCGAACAAAGTTCGCCACCATTCCGCGTAGAACCCTTCAATCCTGGCTGAACGGACTCGATAACACGTCCAAGATGCTAGACCCTGCCCAATGGACGGGGAAAGACCCCGCTACGGTATGTGGACCTTGATCGTTAGCTCGCTACCACACCACGACGCTTGCAAAGCCATCCGTCTCAACTCTCGCCCATCCTCTTGCCCCAAAAACTCGAGCCCAACTAGTTCTGCATCGGTTAATTCGAACGGTCCGACAGAGGGCATTGCTCTCCGAAGGTCGCGTGAAAACGCGGCCTCGTGGATTATTAGGGGTCATGGTACAGTTCTCTAAACAATGATACACTACAATGCGACCAATAACGTCACGTATCGAGCGGTTGCTTTACAACTGTTTCACTGCTGTCATCTTTCCTCGGCCTCAGGACAATGGCAATGAAAAAGAGGGCGAGGGCAATAAAGTCCATTGAAAGCCGGGTGAACTCGTTAGCAGGTGATGATAGAGGCAACAGGTCGAGGGCCGATTTAACGAAAAAAGGGAGAAAGGCCAGCGAGACGATGATTAACGCGGGCTGCCTTCGCTTGTACCAGGCGTAGAGTGAAACTGAGAAGAGGACGAGGGCGAAGACTCCCCTCCCCAGCTCAAGAATCTCGAACGGGTCTGTGAGAGGCTGCCCGCTGGGACCTATTGAAAGCACTGCCCAGTCTCCTATGCTTCCATACAAGCTCATCCCGAGTTCGGCTAGGTGAGGAGGTCTGCAAGCCTCTCGGCCCAAGTCTCCCAGATCCTTGGATGGTAGTTCTTGAGGAGCTTCACGATCCTGGCCGGGTCTCCTCTGCACCTGTAGAGGACGAAACCCGCTTCGCGCCTGGCCTCAACGAGCCCTGCCTCGATTAGCCTCTTCATGTGCCAGTTTGTCGAGGACGCGGAGATGTGAGCGAACTCCGAGAGCTCCTTCTGGCTCGTTTGCTGTTTCCGAATCAGGTAGAGCATCAAGTCCCTTTCGGTCTCCTGGGAGAGAACGCTGAGAATCTCCTGCTCCTCAACCCCGAGCCCCATGTTAGGATAGAACCGTTTGTAGAGGCCTCGTCTCAATGAGACAATGGCGCGATCTTTTTCCAGCTTGTAGAGATGGTATTGGATGACTCCCATTGCGAGGTCGAGCTCGCGCTTGACCTTTCGAAGGTGAGCGCCCGGGTTTGCCTGGATAAACTCTAGTATCTGCTGTCTTCTAGAGTATGCTTCTTTTTGAACTCCTATAGTGCGCGTCTGCGGCTACTCTCCAGGCGAGCCAATGTGTCCTGCATACTTGTATTTCAAGCAAGATGTTGCACACCAACCGGGAGACGGCCTGGACCAAACGCCCTAGTGGGCGCAGAGAAAGGGCCCGGGTCCATTTGACTCCCGGGTTAATCTTCCCCACGCCTTCTTTGTCTTTCCAAGAGGTGGAGGTAGCTTTCGAGCCCTTGGGTATAGGCTTCCGGTGGTGGATGGTCGTCGTATTCTGGGTGCTCGTTGTGCTTCGCGTTGAACCGGACGTAGACGTAGGTAATGCTGGCGATGATTCCGACCCATAGAATGGCAGTCGGCAGGCTTGTCAGGAGGACCAGGCCGGCAGCGGCTACGAGGACCGGGACTAGGAAGATGGCTATGATTCGGAGAAAGGATACTAGAGCATCGCTTCGCAGAGAGGACCGCCTTCCCAACCAGCCCACCCGCTCACAGTTATACTGTTAGGCTGCGACAGATTTAGGGCTACCGTGTCTCTTAGACCCATGGGGCCTGGAACCGTTATCACTAACCGGCTTTGTTCCGGGTCTCCGCTGCTAGGAGTTCTGGCAAGACGGGGGAGGCACTGGGTTCGCAAAGGGGGCGGCTTAGGGCGTGGGATGCCGGGGCTGGCCTACAAGATTCGAGTAGCCCCCCCGGAGGCTAGAAAAAATTCACGGGTGCTGGTTTTCGAAACCCCATTTTCAAGGCTGATTTCAAAGACTGATTTCAAGATAGTGATTTCGACGATTGATTCTCGATTATCCGTTTCGCAACGCTAATTTTTGTTCGATTTTCAATAGCGGAGTCCAAAAAAATGTTTTTCGCACTTTTTTAGGTAGCTCAATTTCGTTTGCGGGCCAGGTGGTTTAGGGCTTACGTGAGAATAATAACGATTCGTGCGCCGGGACGGGACGTTCTTCCGGAATTACGTTTCGGGTTTATGACAGATCAGACCCGACGCCGCCGCGTTAAACCTTCCCCATAGAATCTGCTTATACCAGTAGGGGACGCCGAGCTGTCCGGACACTTCTCGGGTCACCTGAAGAAGCACGACATCTTCCAGGTTTGGGACTTGTCCTGATTCGCTCGACCGAGCTCAGTTGGCGTAGCTGTACCAGGTGCCAATACCATACTTCCAATCCATCGTAGTACACTTAGTGGAAAGGTAGCCCAAGAGAGCATTTCGACTGAAAGATTTCGATAACTATCCAACTCGTTTTTCCGCAAAGCGTGTAGGCATCTCCGACATAGGACTAGACCATTCCACTTTGAACCGGCGTCTGGTCTCCATAGGAGCATCGTCCGATGGAGGACTTGCCATGTTATCATGGACTCGCATGTCGTTAGTCTACATCCTCGCAACTACGGCGATTGTACCATCGTTGCTGGTAGCAGAGACAGGAATCGTCACCGCAGCCCGTGGCCTGGTCGTTAGAGGACGAGCTAGCTTCAACCGTGTCGGCGCGTTGATGGTTTCGGGCTTCTTCCTCGGCGTCTTAGGAGTCTTTAGTTGGATTGGAGCAGCGATTGAGCTTGACCATACAGTCGATGTTTGCGGATACTCCAAACTCTACCCTGCTGACCCCACAGCTCAATGGGCTTGCCCGCAAATCCAAGCCTCAAACCAGATCACGTGGATCCTAGCCACCAGTCTTGTCATACCAGCTCTCCTGTTTCTCGTGGCCCATATCTCGCACTTCGCCAGGAGCATAAACTGCGCCAGATACCTGTGAATCCTCAGGTCGTCAGCACCGATCCACAGGCCTTCGCAAACCCCATCAAGGCAAATGAGACGGGAAGAGAAGGGTACGAGATTAAGACTGGACTTGTATGGCCCCACACCTTAAGGCCAAATTCCCGAACAGCTAATCAGAAAATCCAGGGTGCTAGCGGCGGTATTCCTCACGTGAGAAACGGGTGTTGTGTCTTGCGGCTAGGACCCATCCGACGGTTCGTCCCTCCCTCACAACCTTACTCCAGTTTGCTCTATGAAACGCCTCCTGCTCATCGCGTAACGGTGCAATGAGTAGGTCTGCGCTCACTTTGCCTGCCAGTTCAATCATGGATGGGACGAGCTCCAATGGCGGTTGGAGTGAGTAGATCAATCCCGCCCCCTCGTACACGGGCATGCTTGGAAATGCAACATCGTCAGCCACAGCCCTCACTTTCGGAGTCTTTCTGGTCCGTATCCACTTCTCATCCTTGTCCGTCACTATGACCTCGGCATTCGGAATGTAGAGCTTCACCATCAACGCAACGTCAATACGATGGCCTACTCCAACCTCGACAATTTTGCGCGCGCCAGAATAGTTTTCTTTGATATACCGAACGAAGTTTTCGAACACTACTTGGGCCAACGGGGCTCGAAGACCGCAGGGTCCTGACTCTGCCGCATCTTCCGCATGCCCTCCATGATCAACTTTTGCTCAATAGAGGCGACCAGCTGCTTCGTCTCAATCACCCTGTCCGGGTTGACACTCATGCTCACAGCCCCCTCCCTGACTAGGAACTCGACAACTTCAGGATAGTTTGACGGGGCTTGTCCGCAGATGGAGGTTGTGATGCCGTGCTCGTTGCAGATTCTAATCACATGGCTCATCGCCCTGAGCACTGCTAGGTTCCGTTCGTCGTAAATTTCCTGGATTGACGCGTCGTCTCGGTCGATGCCGAGGATGAGCATCGTAAGGTCGTTGGTCCCGAATGATACGCCGTCGATTCCTTCTTGGACAAACTTGTCGATCAAGAGAACCGTCGCTGGGACCTCGACCATAATCCACAGCTTGAAGTCGGGGCCTCGCTTGAGACCTTCCTCTTCAAGAATCTTCTTCGCGTTCCTGAAATCCTCCAGCGTCCTGACGAATGGCAGCATGACGTGCACGTTTGTCAGCTTGTACTCTTCCCGGACTTTTCGTATGGCTTTGCATTCCAGCCGGAAAATGTCCGGCTCTTTCACGTATCTGAAGCAGCCGCGGTAGCCTAGGAGGGGGTTGGGACCGACGTGGCCTGCTTCCTTCTCGTATTTTTCACCTCCCGGTAGTCCTAGGAACTCGTCGGGCTTGAAATCGAGACAACGGTAGACGACAGGTCTGGGCGCGAACGGGGTGGCGACCCTTCGAACCCCCTCGGCGAACGCGTCGACCATGTGCTGCCCTCCTCCTTCCTCGATCAGCATTCGCGGATGCTTTCCGACCGAGAGCATCATGTGCTCGGCCCGGAGAAGGCCAACACCGTCAGCTTGGGTCTCGCGTGCAACCTTTTCGGCCAGCTCGGGGAGTGATATGTTCACGTAGATTTTCGTCGATGTGATGGGTATAACGGTAGGAATCTGCTGGGCCGGAGTCGGCGGCTTGAGAATATCCTCAACCAGCCCCCTGTATACAACTCCTGCCTTGGCATCGACGGTGTACTCGCTCCCGGTCTGGAGTAAGCGGGTGGCATTCCTCGCGCCAACAATGCATGGTATTCCCATTTCCCGTGAAACAATAGCCGCGTGACAGGTCGTCCCCCCATCCTCGGTTACAATTGCCCCGGCGATTTTCATATACGGGACCCAGTCCGGGTTCGTCATCCTAGTAACCAGAATGTCTTTGTCCTTCATCAACCGTCCAGCCTCCTGTGGGCTGTTGATAATCTTCGCTTTACCAGCGTGCAACCCCGGGCTAGCGGGCAACCCTTGGACGACCATTATTCGGGCTACCATGTGCCGGGAGGACTCGTCGACCGGAGTCTTCATCTTGCTCCAGAAAGTCTCTGGACGTGCCTGCACGATATACACGGCGTTACCATCCTTGGTCTGTTCTGAAGCGAACTCGATATCCTGGGGCACGCCGTAGTGCTCCTCGATGTTGAGGGCGAGTTTGGCAAGCTCGACCGCCTCCTCGTCGGATAGACAGGCAACATTACGACGGTCCGAGGCGACTTCCCGTTTCATAGTTAAGCCGGTCTCCCTGTTGGGAACGTGTTCGACGGTTTTGGGAACGATGTCTTTGTGGACGAGCTGCAATGTCCCCTTGTCTACAATGTACCTATCAGGGTTCACGTGCCCAGCGACGAGGGCTTCGCCGAGGCCCCACGTGGCTTCTATAACAATCTTGGACGGGTCCCCGTTAACAGGGTCGAGAGTGAACACGACGCCTGAACACTTAGAATCCACCATTTTCTGGACTCCGACGCTGATGAGCACTTTTTCATGGGGGAAGCCTTTCTCTTCACGGTAGAAGATTGCGCGTGGTGTGTAGAGGCTTGACCAGCACTTCTGAACATAGTGTAGCAATTGGTCTTCACCTTTCACGTTGAGATACGAGTCCTGCTGTCCCGCGAACGAGGCGTCGGGAAGGTCCTCGCCTGTTGCGGACGACCTGATGGCGACAAGCGTCTCCTTCGCCCCAGTTCTTTCTGATAATGACCTGTACGATTTTCTCAGCTCGACAGCAATGTCATCCGGCATCTGAACGGACTCGATGAGCTTGCGAATGTTCTGTGACGCCTCCTCATACATCCTTGGATCCTTGGACCCGTTAGAATGCTTGAGAGTTTTGTGAATGACCTCCTCTATTTTCGTCTCGTCTAGGAACCGTTTGAACGCGCTTGCAGTGACCGCGAAGCCAGGTGGAACACGTATGCCTTCAGCCGTCAGCTCGCCTAGATTGGCGCACTTGCCCCCGACCAAGTGGACGTCTCCCTTCCGGACATTCTCAAGCCAGATTACAATAGGGTCTTCGGGGCGAACCATAACTTGTTAGGCTCCTGCGGCTTGCTGTACCGCTGCTGCTTCAGGCTCGGCCTGCTCCAGTTCTGACCCGCCCGTTTCGGCCTCTAGCTCTACTTTTTCAACGGGTTCCGGTTTCATCTCAACCGTTTCCACCAAAACCCGGGTTTTCATCGGGAGCTTTGTCGAGGCGGTGTCCAAGGCTTTCTTCGCGGTTTCCACGCCGTCAACGTTCACGTAGATAGTGAAGATTGGCTGTCCGTCCATGACTCTTGCCGCCCGTCCTGTGGGCTTGCCGAAAGCTCTTCTCATGCCCTCCTGCAACCTGTCCGCTCCAGCGGTCGCGATCATCTTATTCTCCCGGAGAATAATGTGCGGGTACGGGCGCAGCTGCAACCTGTAGCCTGTCTCACCGTACTTGTCAAAGAGGACCTTGTTAGCCGCAACCCGGGCCGATTCTAGCGCGTTGTGTCGGATCTGAACCCTCTCACGGGCGAGGAGATGGACCCGTCGAGGAAACTGGACCGCTAGGTCTCCCATGTTGAACTTGGAGACCTTGGGTGCGGGGGACCCGTGAATGTACTTCATCCGTGTGTAGGGTTGGCCCGCTGCTGACCTATAGTTGCGACCCTTCATGGAGTAAACGCCTGTGGATGACTTGGCCAGAAGGGGCTAATGAGGGTTCTCCCTCAAGGCCCCTCTGGGAATACCTGTATTCCAAAAGAAAACCATTCAGGCCACTCGCCGCGACGTTCTCACTTGGCAATCCTCGCCCTGTATAGGTCTCCTGACTTAGGGCTGAAGTAGAGGGTGAACACTGCACTCCCTACCACCATGATTGTGAAGAGGACTCCTACCCAGACGGGTCCTGTTGTATAAGCGGTTGGAAGAATCAGAACAGGCATAGCCATCGAAGCGATTGCTCCTGAAGCATGCATCCATTTGCGAGAGGCTACTGAAATCTTGTCTAGCGAAGCTTTGTCTATTTTCAGAACTAGAACAGGAACATGTTTCATCAGCCTAGAAACCAGAGGCAGCTTGAGCTTGGTGATTCCCGACCTTCCTAGAAAATAGTACTGGAATTTGACGCCAACAATACTTCCCACTATATGGTGGGTGAGATCGTGGGTGAAGAACCAGAGCGCGAACCACGTGAACAGCAGTAGCGGGAGCTTGATTGCCAAGGGGAGGCTGGGAACTAGGGCCGCTAGCCACGTAATGGTTCCAAGGAAGAGGCCGATGACTGATAGGCTTGCTCCTTGTGCCAGGGTTAGCCTTGGATATTTCTTGGTCAACACTTGACTATGCTTCTCGGCTTTTGATACGTAACTGGTCGAAGAGGGCTGGTTCTAGGTCTTTTATTGTCGGGATGAACGCGCGTGACCTTGACACCTCGTCTAGGTCAATCTTGCATAGTTGAAATTCTTCCTCGTCGTACTTACACTGGGCTAGGATTGAGCCACCTGGTGAGACTACTCTGCTGCCGCCCCAGAACTGCAGCCCATCTTCAACACCGACCCTGTTAACATATGTGAGGTAGACAGCGTTCTCCATCGCCCGGCTCAGGCAGAAGCCTTCGAAGAAGGTCCGGCGGAGGCTGGGGCTGGCTGATATGGCGACAATCAACTGCGCTCCCTGTAGGGTTAAGAGTCGGGTCAGTTCTGGGAAGTACAAATCGTAGCAGATTGTTAGCCCAATAGTTCCGAGAGGAGTCGCGAACACTGGTGCGTCCCGACCCGGCCTGTAGTACCGCCTCTCCTCAAACACAGTGTGCGTTGGCAGGTGTATCTTTCGATATTTCCCAACGAAACCCTTAGGCCCGATTAGAACAGCGGTGTTGTGCAGAACACCTTTGACCTCACTCTCCTCCGGCATTCCGAAGAGAATGTGGAGGCCGTGTTCACGAGCGACCTTCTCCACCTTCTTCACGCTTGGCCCAGGTATTGGCTCGGCCTGGTTGTAGACCTCATCCTTCATGGTGTAGCCTGTTAGGTGAAGCTCCGGGAAGACTAGAAAGTCCACGTTCTTCCTTCTAGCTTTGCCCGCCTGGACTGCGATGCTTTGGAGATTGTGCTGCTTGTCGCAAAGTTTCGGGGCCGTTTGGGCTAGTAGGAGAGTAACTTGTTTCGTAGTGGAGTCGCCCGTAAGCTCGTGGACAATTCTTGGTTATAGGCTTGAAGCATGTATCTTGCGCTGCGCCGCCTATCACAGGAGTCTCCATCCTTTCCCTTTGACGAGTCGCAGCCAGTAACCAGCCACCAGTGAGGTGACTATCGCTGTCAGGACCAGTGCAACGAAGAACATTTCTGAAATAAGCCCCAGGTCAAACGCGACTGTCGCCAAGACGATTCCGGGTCCTCCCCGCGCGTTCAATGCGATAGCCAGATTCAAACTAGGTAGCCAGCCTTGTCGTGTCAGTTTTCCTACCAGCAATGCCCCGGAACCTTTCAACGCTGTTGAGAGCAATAGGAACCCTAGAAAGAATACCGGGTCGAACTGGTGGACTAGGTCGAGCTTTAGGCCGACGACTGCGAAATAGATAGGGGTGAACAAGGCTAGCGAAATCGATTTTATTTGCGCCTTAGCGGCGTCGAAAACCTTCACGGGCATAGTTCCAATTGCTATTCCTGCCAGGAAGGCGCCGAAGACGATGTTGACGTTCAACAAACTTGCCAGGGCGACTAGGGAGAAGCAGACGAACAAGGCGTATCGGGACGGGTGATACTTGATCAGAACGTCGAACCTAGACCTATTCGTGAACTCAACTATTCTCGGGAGCGCGACCAGTCCGAAGGCGAAGAAAGCGGTCGTCACAAAAACAGTCGTAAGGATTAGGTTCAGAGTCAACGACGAGCTTCCGATTCCGGTAGCCACTGCCAAAGCAGCAAATTGAATCACGTCTTCGACCGTGGCAATCGCAAGCACGATCTTTGCGAAGCGAGTATTGATGATTTTCAGGTCGATGAATATCTTTGATATGACTGGAATGGATGTCACCGAGACCCCGATTCCGACGATTATTGCAAGGGATAGCGGATTGCCGTTTGGTCCTGAATACGCGGCTAGGTTGTACAGGTAGGGAATGGCGACTCCGACGAGGAACGGTACGATAGTAGCGCCGAGTAGGAACGCGGTGGCTATTCTCCGGTCTTCGCGAGAGAAGGAGCGTTGGATTTCAAAGCCAGAGATAAACATCAAAAGGACGAGGCCAAAATTGCTGATTAAGGCGATCAACTTGCCTTCGGCGGGAAAAGCGCCAAACAGCCAGTTCATTGCCGGCAGCGAAAAGTATCCTAACAATGTTGGCCCTAGAAGGAGACCGCCGAAAATCTCACCGATGACGCGGGGAAGCTTGGACTCGTAGAAGAGAAAGCCGAAGAAGTGTGCTGTGAACAAGAGGAGAACCATTGCGAAGAAGAACCGGGTCAGTTCAAGACCTGTTAGTGTGATGCTTGTCGCAATACTCAAGCCATAATCTTCCTACATGGTTTCTAGGTCAGTGCAGAAGATTACTGGTCTCAGCATCGTCAGCCTTTGAGGCTTGCTACTAACCAATTAAACTCTGCGCGACGGACGCAAAGAGAGACACTACGCTACGGATGTTCTCACACCGATTTCTTGGATTTTGAGAATGGTGACGCAGTCGTTGGACGAGTGATTACTCGGCTTCTGGTTTTGTGGTTACAGCACGGCTTTCCCGCCTCTTCGGCCCTCGACCTCGTCAAGCCTCTGGAGGAAAGGCCGACACTGGTATTCGTAAGACTAGCCCGTACTATCACCCGGCACAATCGTGCGGTCTTCGTCCTTTGGCTTCTTTCCCTAGTCGTAAGTGTCCCGGCTATCCTTCAAGTACAAAGCGTCATAGTCTACTCCGAGACAGCTTTCAACTCGAAAGGCTCCGAGTCAAGTCTCGCACAGGACATTGTAGGCCGACAATTCAGTATCAACCAGGGCTCAAGCGTTGTAATCGTCATCAGCTCGGGCGATGTCCGTGGAAACGGCATTCGATACTTCACCTTAACTCTCAACAAGACCTTACAGCAGGACTCGACACTGTCCAATCTCAGCAATGTTACTAGCATATTCGATATCTACTATCGGCTTCTACTGGGCTACACGAGTGTCATCCATTCCCAGCTCTACCAGCTGAAGAACGCGACATCTCTGGCTGTTTTCATCGAGTTTGGGATTCCTAGCATCTATGCTACAACATGGGCTAGCATTGTGAATACGGGTCCTGATAATGTCAGCCGGGCACAGGTCTCGATGTTCAATAGTCAGGCTAACGCTTCGATAAGCGCTGTCGTCGCCGGGCAGGTTCCGTTGCCATTCCAGCCGATCGCTCTGGCATATCAGAACATGTTCTACCGTTCATGGAACATGACGTTCCCCGCGTCTTTCTACAGCAAAGGTCAACTTCTCTCACAGCCCAACCCGGACAGCCCACATTTTCGAGCCCAAAACGTTACGAAAGGCCACCCAGGTCTTCCTTCTCAACCACCCTTCTACAACATCACACTCCCATTCATAGACTCTCTCCCACTTGACAATCAAACACGCAGTCTGTTTCTAGGGACGGCACGCTTCTTCAACCTCTATCCCATTTGCGCAATC
>Ga0066710_100000074_pt1 | contig 40393 bp, 26 predicted proteins | sample GraSoiAngelo_159_FD_79666 | JGI IMG/M metagenome (GOLD analysis project Ga0066710, IMG submission 79666) | Grasslands soil microbial communities from the Angelo Coastal Reserve, California, USA - 14_1009_16_40cm | ecosystem: Environmental > Terrestrial > Soil > Grasslands | place: USA... | reverse complement strand
TGTGGAAGGCCGAGCCGTTCGAGCATCCCGACGGCGTCGGCGTCGTCTTCAGCTACCTGAGCAAGGACGGCGAGGAGGGCTACCCGGGCAGACTTTCCGCCCGCGTCACCTACACGCTGAACGACCGCGACGAGCTGGCCTTCGATTACTTCGCCACGACCGACAAGGCCACTCCCGTCAACCTCACCCAGCACTCGTACTTCAACCTGGTGGGGGACGCGAAGCGGGACGTCTTGGACCACGAGCTGCTGATCGACGCCGACCGGTTCACGGCCGTGGACGCGACGCTGATCCCGACCGGCGTCCTGGCCCCGGTCCAGGGCACGCCCCTCGATTTCCGGACGCCCATCGCCATCGGCGCGCGCATCGAGCAGCCGGACGAGCAGCTCCGCCGGGGCGGCGGCTACGACCACAACTTCGTCTTGAACCACAAGCCGGGGCTGGCCCTGGCCGCGCGGGTCTTCGAGCCGACGACCGGCCGGGTGCTCGAGGTCTCGACCACCGAGCCCGGCCTCCAGTTCTACTCGGGGAACTTCCTCGACGGGACGGTCACCGGCAAGTCCGGCCGCGTCTATCGCCGCCGCTACGGCTTCTGCCTCGAGACGCAGCACTTCCCCGACTCGCCGAACCACCCGGACTTCCCGTCGACGATCCTCCGTCCGGGCCAGGAATACCGCTCGAAGACCGTCCTCGCGTTCAAGACGAGGAAGTAGGGTGCTGGCCCGCCTGGGCGTGGCTCTCTTCTTCATGGTCGGGGCCGCCGGGGCGGAGGCCCCGGAGACGACGGTGGCCGTCGACCTCAGCCGGACCCGTCCGCCCATCTCGCCCTACGTCTACGGCCAGTTCATCGAGCACCTGGGCCGCTGCATCTACGGCGGCCTGTGGGCCGAGATGCTGGAAGATCGCAAGCTCTTCTACCCCGTCGATGGCCAGGCGCCGCCGTGGTCGCTCTTCCAGCCGGGCCGTTCGTCGTGGGAGGGCGAGGCCCACGCTTACGAGCTGCTCGTGCGCTCGCCGTGGCTGGTGATCGGGGACCGGGATGGCGTGACGATGGACCGGCAGCGGCCGTACGTCGGCGAGCAGACTCCGGTCGTGCGCCTTTCCGGCGGAGACAAGCCCGGCGGGCTGGTGCAGGAGCGGCTGGGGCTCGTCGAGGGCCGCCGGTACGTCGGCCGGATCGTCCTCGGCGGCGCTCCCTCGGTCGCGCCCGTGCGGGTCAGCCTGGTGTGGGGCGGCGGGGCGTCCGATCGCCAGACCGTTACGATCGACAAGGTCGGCGAGGAGTACGCGAAACTGCCGCTGGCGTTCACGGCTGCGGGAACCACCGACAACGGACGCTTGGAGATCGCCGGCTACGGCCAGGGAAGCTTCCGGATCGGCGCCGTGTCCCTGATGCCGGAAGACAACCTCTACGGTTGGCGCTCCGACACGGTCGCGCGCCTCAAGGAGCTGGCCGCGCCCGTCTACCGCTGGCCGGGCGGCAACTTCGTGAGCGGCTACGACTGGAAGGACGGCATCGGTGAGCGCGACCGGCGGCCTCCGCGCAAGAACCCGGCCTGGAAAGGCGTCGAGCCCAACGACGTCGGGCTCGACGAGTTCATGGCGCTCTGCCGTGAGATCGGGGCCGAGCCGTACGTGGCGGTCAACACCGGCCTCGGCGGGCCGGAGGGCGCGGCCGAGGAGGTCGAGTACGCCAACGGCTCCGCCGAGTCGCGAATGGGCCGGCGACGGGCGGAGAACGGCCATCCGCGCCCCTACGCCGTCAAGTGGTGGGGCATCGGCAACGAGATGTACGGCCAGTGGCAGCTCGGCCACATGCCGCTCGCGCAGTACGTCGAGAAGCACCAGCGCGTGGTGGAAGCAATGCGGGCCGTGGACCCCTCCATCCGGCCGGTGGCGGTGGGCAGCGTGGGGGAGTGGAGCCACGAGATGCTGGGCCGGGCGGCGAGCTACATGAGCCTCATCAGCGAGCACATCTACTGGCAGAACAAGCCGGACGTGCCCGCGCACGTCGAGCAGGTCACCGCGGGCATCCGCCGGATCGCCGACGCGCACCGTGGCTACCGCAAGGAGCTGGCTTCGCTGCGGGGGAAGGACGTCCGGATCGCGCTCGACGAGTGGAACTACTGGTACGGCCCCTACGAGTACGGCGAGCTGGGCACGCGCTACTTCCTGCAGGACGCGCTGGGCATCGCGGCCGGGCTGCACGAGCTGTTCCGCAACAGCGACCTCTTCTTCATGGCGAACTACGCGCAGACGGTCAACGTCATCGGGGCGATCAAGACCACGAAGACGCAGGCCGAGCTGGAGCCGACCGCGCTGGTGCTGCAGCTCTACCGGCAGCGCTTCGGCGTCACGCCGTTGGAGGTGACGGGCGACTACCGGCCGCTGGACCTGGCCGCGGCCCTGAGCGACGACGCTCGCGCGCTGACGGTGGCCGTCGTCAACCCCACCGACGGCGGCCGGCGCTTGCGGCTGGCGGTGGCCGGCCGCCCGCTGGCCGGCGACGGACGGCGGTGGGTGATCGCCGGTCCCGGGCGATGGGCGCACAACCGGCCCGGGGCGGCGCGGCAGGTGGACGTGCAGGCCTCCGCCATCGAGGGCGAGGCTGAGTGGATCGACTCGCCGGCCCTCAGCGTGGTGCTGGAGTCTCTCTGGCTGCGCTAGGCGAGCTTCGAGGAGAGCGACGATGAGGCTTCGGGCGATGATCGGCACCGCGACCGGCTTCCTGCTGCTCGCTGCGGCTTGGGGGCACGCACAGACCGGCATGGTGCGGGGAAAGGTCGTCGACGACCAGGGCGAACCCCTGCCCGACGTCAAGGTAGAGCTGCAGTTCACCGGCGAACGCCCGCAGAAATTCGTGCGGACGACCGACAAGAAGGGCGGCTTCGTCCGGCTCGGCATCCCGGCCGGTCCCTACAAGCTCACCTTCTCCAAGGAGGGATACCAGTCCCACAGCGTGGACGTCAGCCTGTCCCTGGGCGGCCTCAGCGAGATCCCGGCGGTGACCTTGAAGAAGACGGCCCCCATCCGGGCCTCGGCGACGGAAGCCGGCGCCATCGAGGCGCCGGCGCCCGAGCTCGAAAAGCTGAAGGACGGCTTCGCCAGGGCGATCGAGGCCACGAAGGCCGGCCACCTCGACGAGGCAGAGGCCGTCTACAAGGAGCTGCTCACCAAGGCCCCCGACCTGCCCGAGGCCCACTTCAACCTCGGCTACGTCTACCGCCTCAAGAAGGACTGGGCCGCGTCGGAGGCCGAGTACCGGAGGGTGATCCAGCTGCAACCCGACAAGGTCGACAGCTATTCATCGCTGGTGGCGGTCTACGAGGAGAACGGCCAGCCGGAAAAGGCGCGCGAGCTGCTCTCGGGCGCCGCGGCGCGCTTCGAGAACGACGCCCGCTTCCAGTTCAACCTCGGCGTCAGCGACCTCAACACGGGCCGGAGTGACGAGGCCGAGGCCGCCTTCCGCAAGGCCGCCGCGCTGGACCCCGGCAACATCGAGGTCCACTTCCACCTGGGGACGATCGCGGTCGGGAAAGGGAAGACCGACGAAGCGGTGCGGGAGCTGGAAGCCTACGTGGCCGGCTCGGGGCAAAAGCCGCAGAACCTCGCGACCGCCCGGGCCATCCTCAAGGCGCTGAAGGCGAAGAGCCCGTGACGAGGGTGAAGGGCTCGCGCGCCTCCTGGACCTTGCCCGCCACCTCGTCGCGGACCCTCAGCACCAGCTCGTAATCGCCGGCCGGCATCCCGGCCAGGCCCATGGCGAGCATGCGCGAGAGGTAGCCCAGGGAGGTGGGCTCGATCGGCGTGGGCTCGCCCCGCCGCGCCACGGTCCCGTCGGCGCGCCTCACCTCGTAACCGGCGCTGACCCTCGGCTTGCCGGTCGTCTTGTCGCGGGCGGCCCCATACACGTCGAACTGGCAGTAGAGCGCGCCTCCGCGGGGAAACGTGCGGCGGGCGACGAGCACGGGGGCTAGCCCGCGACCCTCCGCCTGCTGCACGGCGTCCGTGAGGATGGGCGACGAGATGCGGAGCTGCTCCAGGCTCACCACCTCGAACTCGTGGGTCACTGTTCCCAGCCGGCGGCGGTTGCGGTCGCGCACCACTACCTTGGCCTGGTAGCCCCCGGGGGGCAGCTCGAACTCCCGAACGTGGGAGTACCAGCTCTGACGCAGGCGATCCCGGGTGCCGGGCAGCAGGGCCAGCTCGATCTTCTGGTCGTCGCGATAGCTCTCCCCGCTGTCGCGATGGGCCACGACCAGGAGCACGTCGAGGACGTCCCTCAGGCGGCCACCGCCGTCCGCGCTCTCGTCGAAGGGAAGGTCGGCGACGTCGATGTCCGTGTCCACCAGCACCCGGGCCTTTCCGAGAAGGGTCTCGTCCCGGACGTAGGCCGCCATGCGCAGGGGGATCGCGTCGGCGGGATAGGGGGAATCCAGGGCGCGCTGCAGCTCCTCGTCCTTCTCCGTCCGCGGCGGCGCGGTCGCCTTCGGGCGCGGCTTCGGCGGCGTGGCGGCGGCCACGGCCGGGTCGAGGGGCGCGTAGTATCCCTTGCGGGCCCGAACGCCGACGCCCTTGCGGGCCACCTGGACCTGGATCCGGCGGAAGCGGCCGTCACGGGGCGCGCTCCGGGGGTTGTAGCCGAGCAGGTAGTAGGTCCGGGACTCACGGGCGATGCGGTCGACGCCGGCCAGCATGTCGTTGGTGTTCCGGACCGCGAAGCCGCCGGTGTCCAGGGCCAGCAGCTCGGAGCCCGCCGCCTCCTGGGAGGTGTCGGCGAGCGCCGCGCTCATGTCGCGCTCGTCGATGGCGGGGCCGAACTGGGCCGAGAAGACGCCGGGTAGCGCCTGCAGCCCGCGTGTGTCGACGAAGTAGATGGCGACGTTGGCGCGCCGGGCCGCCTCCGTCACGTCCTTGAACGCGTCCATCGAGGGGTCGTTGATGAAGCCCTCCGACACGAGGATCAGGGCCTTGCGCCCCTTGGCCGCGGTCAGCGCCTTGAGGGCCCGGTCCAGGGCCGTGAAGGTAACCTCGTTGCGGGCGCGGGCCCGCTGGTAGGCGTCGGCGGCCCGGCTCTCCACCAGCAGGTCGTTCACGCCCGGCAGCGTCACCGCCTCGCGCTCCTCACGCTCCTGGCGGGTGCGGTCGCGGAGGTCCGGGAGGTTCAGGCCCAGGGACTCGAACCGCCGCAGCACGCGGTTGCCGGCGAGGGTGTCCTGGTACACGTAGACGCGCATCGCCTCGTAATCGGTGATGTGGTCGTAGCCGCTGTCGGGGATGCGCCGGCCGTCGAGGCCCTTGAGCAATGCCAGGAGGTCGGCCCGTCCCGCTTCCATCTGGGTGCTCCACCACGCTGCGCCCCCGGTGGCGATGAGGGTGACCCGGTCCCCCTCCCGCACCCCCTTGTCGAGGAACGCCGCCACCGCCGCCTTCGCCCTCTGGGCGTTCAGCGGTGAGAGGTGGTGGTCGTCGAAGACGATGACGAACGAGCGGCTCGTGCGGCTGTCGGCAACCCGGTTGGTGGAGACGGGCGGACGAGGGGTCACCGGCCGGCCCGGCGCCGGCGCCGGCAGGTCCACCGCTTCGAAGCTGGAGATCTCCTGCTTCACGCCCTCCTCGAGCAGGGTGAAGTCTTCGCGCTGGAGGCCCGCGACCGGACGGCCGTCCTTCTGCGTCACCACCGCGTCGACGGTCACCAGCTCGACCGTTCCCGCAAACGTCGGCGGCGGGCTGGTGTCCGTCTTCGGCGGGGGCTGGGCGAGGGTGGAGGCGGCGCCGCCCATGACGCCGACCAGCAGCGTGGCCGGCAGCAGGTATGGCCGATGCTCCATGACCACCGCGATCGCTCGCTACAGGTTCCCCCGGCCGATCTCCTCGGCCAGGTAGTCGGTCGCCCTCCACGACAGGGCGAGGATCGTGAGCGTGGGGTTCTTCTCGCTGGCCGTGGTGAAGGCGGAGCCGTCCACGACGAAGAGGTTCTTCACCTCGTGCATCTGGTTGAAGCGGTTCAGGGCCGAACGCTTCGGGTCCTCCCCCATGCGGCAGGTGCCGTGCTCGTGGATCGCGGAGCCGTTCTTGTCGAGGACGCCGCGCTCGAAGACGACCAGCTCGGCCTTCGCCGCCCGGCCGATCTCCTCGAGGGTGTCGTACATGTGGTCGGCCATCTTCTTCTCGTTGTCGCCGATGCGGTAGTCGATCTTCAGGAGCGGCACGCCGTAGCGGTCGTTCCGGCTCTCGTCGACCGTGATCCGGTTGTGGGCGTAGGGCAGGACCTCGCCGAAGGGATGGAACTCGAACCAGGCCGGGAAGTGGCGCTTGATGCTCTTCTTCAGCGAGACGCCGAAGCCGGGCAGGCCGTTCGCGAAGTGGCTCACGCCGTCGGGGTTGCAGCCGGTGTTCCAGAACTGCGCTCCCCAGCCGCGCAGGTAGTCGCGGGTGAAGCCGGGACGGTGGTTGAAGCGCGGCATGTAGACGTGCTCGCCGCCGATGCCGCGGTCGTTCTGCCACGGCATGCCATACAGCTCCGGGAGGAAGCCCTTGACGTGGATGCGGATCTGCTCGCAGAGGTAGCGGCCGATGACGTCCGAGCCGTTGCCGACGCCGTTGGGGTATCGCTCGGACTTCGAGTTGAGGAGGATGCGGGTGGAGTCGACGCAGCTCGCGCCGAGCACCACGACCTTGCCGTGGACCTCGCGCTCTTCGCCGGTCCGGCGGTGGAAGTACTGGACGCCTCGCGCGAGGCCGTGGTCGTCGACGAGGATGCGGGCCACCACGGCGTTGGAGCGGACCTCGAGCTTGCCGGTCTGTATCGCGAACGGAAGCAGGTGGTCGGCGGAGCAGAAGAACGAGGCGGTGTCGCAGCCGCTGCCGCACTTGCCGCAGTAGTGGCAGGCCGGGAAGCCGCGGGTGGGCCGGGTCATGTTGGCCCGCCGCCCCGCCACCATCGGGATGCCGACGCCGGCCGCCGCCCGCTTCAGCAGGTTCTCGCCGCAGCGGGGCCGCGGGGGAGGCTGGAGGTACTTGCTGCCCGGCAGCACCTCGGAGTCGTCGTTGCCCCCGCACACGCCGATGAGCTGCTCGACCTGGTCGTAGTACGGGGCGACGTCGGCGTAGGAGATGGGCCACGGGATCTCCCATCCGTCGCGCTCGGCGGACTTGAAGTCGAGGTCGGCGTAGCGGAGGCTGACCCGGCCCCACACGTTGGTCTTTCCGCCGTGGCCCCATACGCGGATCAGCTCGAAGGGCTGGCCTTCCGGCGTCAGGTAGGGCTGCTCCTTGGGGTCGAGGAAGAACTGCGGCGGGTGGTCGCCCTTGGCCAGGCGCACCCGCGCCTCCCAGGGGCGGACGTGGGTCCAGTACTTCGAGCGGTCGAAGCGGTCGCCCGCGTCGAGGAGGAGGACCTCGACTCCCTTGCGCGTGAGGTTCCACGCCGCCATGCCGCCGGCCGCGCCGCTGCCGATCACGATCACCGGGTAGACCTTCTTCGGCTCGATCACCTGCATCACATGCCCCGGCCGCCCCCTCGTAGAACCCGGATGATATATTTCCCGTGCCCTTGCTCTCAACGCTCCTGCGCGTGATCGCCGCCGGCGCGGCGCTGCTGGTCGTCCAGGCCGTGGCGTCGGGCCTCGTCTCCGCCTGGTTCGGACCCGCGCCCCGGCTTCCGGCGAACGCCATCGGCTGGATCGTGGTCTCCAACCTGCTGACCGCGGGCATCCTGGCCCTGATCGCGCTCCGTTCGTCGCAGCGGGGCGCGGGCCTCGCGGTCCGACTGGCCGCCGTCTTCTTCGGGGTCTCGACGTTCAACAACATGATCGAGGCCCTGTTCTTCCACGTCGTGAGCGCAGGGGAATTCGTGCGCTACCTCCTCCAGGGCGCGCTCACGGCGTTCCCGTTCTCCTTCGCGCTCGTCGGCCTCCTCGGCCTCCGCCGCGCGGAGCGCCCGGGGCCGTCCCGCGCGTCTGACCGGTTCGAGCTTCCGGCCGCGTGGCGACTGGCCGCGGCCGACCTGCTGTATGTGTCCTGCTACTTCGCCGCCGGGGCGGTGATCTTTCCGTGGGTGCGTGAGTTCTACGAGGACCGTGGACTGCCGGCCCGCGCTGTCGTCGCCGCCATGCAGGTCTTCGTTCGCGGACCGATCTTCATCGGGCTCACTCTGCTGGTGGCCCGCATGGTGGACGGCGAGCGATGGGAGAAGGCCGGCCTGGCCGGAGCGGTCCTGTCGCTTCTCGGGGGCGCGGCGCCGCTCCTCATCCCGAACCCGTACCTTCCCGACGTGGTGCGCTGGGCCCACCTCTTCGAAGTCGGCGCCTCGAACTTCGTGTTCGGGTGGATCACCGCCTGGATGCTCAGCCCGCCTCCGACGCGCGTCGCCGCGCTGGCCGGCTCGTCGGCCTGAGCCGAGCGATGGGGCCGGCGGAGAGGGTCGCCACCGTCTTCCGCGCGCGCTTCGGCTCCGAGCCCGCGCTGCGGGTCCGCGCTCCCGGACGGGTCAACCTCATCGGCGAGCACACCGACTACAACGAGGGCTTCGTGCTCCCGATGGCCATCGACCGCGCGGTGTGGATCGCCCTCCGCCCTCGGTCCGACCGCACCGTGCTCGCCGCCTCGCTCGACTTCGCGGAGGAGAAGGCGTTCTGCCTCGACGACTTCGCGCGGGACGGGCCGGGCTGGCTGGAATACGTCAAGGGCACGGCGTGGGCGCTGGCCGAGGCCGGTCATCGTCTCATCGGGTGGGAGGGCGTGCTGGCCGGCGACGTGCCGATCGGGGCGGGCCTGTCCTCGTCGGCGGCGCTGGAGATGGCCGCCGCGCGGGCCTTCTCCGCCGTCTCCGGCCTCGCCTGGGACCCGGTACCGATGGCCGGCCTGTGCCGGCGGGCGGAGAACGAATGGGTCGGGGTCGGCTGCGGGATCATGGACCCGCTGATCGTCGGCGCCGGCCGCGAAGGCCACGCGACGCTCGTCGACTGCCGGTCCCTGGAGATGCGGCCGGTGCCCCTGCCGGCCGGCACCGTCGCCGCCGTGCTCGACACATCGACCCGGCGCGAGCTGACCGGCTCGGCCTACAACGAGCGCCGCGCGGAATGCGAGCAGGCGGCCCGCCTCCTCGGCGTCGAGGCCCTGCGGGACGTTTCGGCCGCGCAGCTGCACGCGCGCCGGGGCAGCCTGCCCGAGGTCGTGCTGCGGCGGGCTCGCCACATCGTGGCCGAGAACGAGCGCACGCTCGAGGCGGCGGACGCGATGGAGGACGGGGAGGCCAGGCGCGTCGGACGGCTCATGAACGAGAGCCATGCCAGCCTGCGCGACGACTTCGAGGTCTCCAGCCCCGCCCTCGATGCGATGGCGGAATGCGCGCGGGAGGCGAGCGGCTGCTACGGCGCGCGCATGACGGGGGGCGGATTCGGGGGCTGCGTGGTCGCGCTCGTCGACGAGGCGGCCGCGCGGGCGTTCCTCGACGGCGTCGGTCGCCGCTACCGCGACCTCACCGGCCTGGAGCCCACGCTCTACCTGTGCCGCCCTGAAGCGGGCGCTTCCGTGACCCGCGTCGGCGAGTGAGAGGCTCGCGTCTGGCCCTCCGCGCCGTCCTCCTCGGGCTGGGCGCGAGCGTGGCCGCGAGCGCCGAGACCGGCCATGACCTCTGGCTCCGCTACGTGCAGGTGGAAGATCCCGCGCGGCGCAGCGCCTGCCTGCGCCTCGCCTCGTCGATCGTGGTGCAGGAAGACTCTCCCACCGCGCGCATCGTGCGGGCCGAGCTCCAGCGCGGCCTCAGTGGCCTCCTCGGCACGCAGGTCCCGGTGGCGCCGGCGGTGCAAGCCGGCGGCGCGGTGGTGGCCGGCACCCCGTCGGGCTCGCCGCTCGTCGCCGCGCGGGAATGGTCCGGGCCGCTGGCGCGGCTGGGCGGCGAAGGCTACCTGATCCGATCGACGACGATCGGCGGCCATGCCGTGACGGTGATCGCCGCCCCGGGCGAGGCGGGCATGCTCTACGGCGCCTTCCACTTCCTCCGTCTCATCCAGACGGGACAGCCCATCGCGGCGCTGGACGTCGCCGAGCGGCCCCGGCTCGCCCTGCGGCTCCTCGACCACTGGGACAACCTCGACGGCAGCATCGAGCGCGGCTACGCGGGCGCTTCTCTCTGGACCTGGAGCGAGCTGCCCGGCCGGATCGACCCCCGCGTGCTCGAATACGGACGCGCGAACGCGTCCATCGGCGTCAACGGCGCGGTGCTCAACAGCGTCAACGCCAGCCCCGACTCGCTGCGCCCGCGCTACCTCGAGAAGACGGCCGCCCTGGCCGGCGCGCTCCGCCCCTACGGCATCCGCGTCTACCTCTCGGCGAACTTCGCCGCGCCCAAGCTGCTGGGCGGCCTGCCCACGGCCGACCCGCTGGATCCCGGGGTGGCCCGGTGGTGGCGGGAGAAGGCGGCCGAGATCTACCGGCTCATCCCCGACTTCGGCGGCTTCCTCGTCAAGGCCAACAGCGAGGGCCAGCCGGGGCCGCAGGACTACGGCCGGACGCACGCCGACGGCGCCAACGTCCTGGCCGATGCGGTCCGGCCGCACGGCGGTGTGGTCATGTGGCGGGCCTTCGTGTACGACGCCGCCGTGGACGCCGACCGCGTCAAGCGAGCCTACGAGGAGTTCGTGCCCCTGGATGGACGGTTCGGGGACAACGTGCTGGTCCAGGTCAAGAACGGGCCCCTCGACTTCCAGCCCCGCGAGCCGTTCCACCCGCTCTTCGGCGCGATGCCGCACACGCCCCTGATGGCCGAGCTGCAGATCACCCAGGAGTACCTCGGCCAGGCGACCCACCTCGTCTACCTGGCGCCGATGTGGAGGGAGTTCCTGGACGCGGACACCTACGCCCAGGGTTCCGGCTCGCGGGTGGCGAAGGTGGTCGACGGCACCCTGGAGGGCCATCGGCGCACGGGGATCGCGGGGGTGGCCAACACCGGCCGTGACCCGAACTGGTGCGGCCATGACTTCGCCCAGGCCAACTGGTATGCGTTCGGCCGCCTGGCGTGGGACCCCGGCCTCGGCGCGGAAGAGATCGCCGACGAGTGGATCGGCATGACCTGGGGAGGGGAGCCCGAGCTGGTGGCGGCGATCCGCTCGACGATGCTCGGCTCGCGCGAGGCGTTCGTCGACTACACGATGCCCCTCGGGTTGCACCACCTCATCGGCGGAGACCATTACGCCCCGATGCCGGAGAACACCGACCCGCGCCGGGCCGACTGGTCGGCGACGTACTACCACCGGGCCGACCCGTCAGGCATCGGCTACGACCGCACGCGGCAGGGGAGCGGCGCGGTCGATCAGTATCGCTCGCCGCTGCGCGAGCAGTGGGCCGACCCCGCGACGACGCCGGAGAAGCTCCTGCTCTGGTTCCATCGTCTGGCCTGGGACGACCCGCTGCGGTCGGGGCGCACGCTCTGGGAGGAGCTGGTCCGCCATTACCGCCGCGGCGCGGAAGCGGCCCGCGGCTTCGCGGCGCGATGGGAGGCGCTCCAAGGGAAGATCGACGACGAGCGATACCAGGCCGTGCTGGCCAAGCTGCGAAAGCAGGCCGGGGAGGGGGCGGCGTGGAGCGAGAAGTGCCTCCGCTACTTCCAGCGCTTCAGCCGTAAGCCGCTGCTTGAGCCGGGCGCGGTGGCCGCCGACGTCGATCGAGACGAAGCGCTCGACGGCTTCGAGGCGCGGGCGGCGGAGCTCGTGGCGCGGATGACCGTCGAAGAGAAGGTCTCCCAGCTCATGAACGACGCGCCCGCCATCCCGCGCCTGGGGATCCCGGCCTACGAGTGGTGGAACGAGTGCCTGCACGGGGTGGCGCGGGCGGGGGGGGCGACGGTGTTCCCCCAGGCGATCGGCATGGCGGCCTCGTTCGACACGGCGCTGATGCGCGAGGTGGCGGCCGCCATCGGCGACGAGGCGCGGGCCAAGCACCACGAGGCCGTGCGGAGGGGCGAGCGGGGCCGCTATCACGGCCTGACCTTCTGGTCGCCCAACATCAACATCTTCCGCGACCCTCGCTGGGGGCGGGGCCAGGAGACCTACGGCGAGGATCCCTATCTCACCGGGCGCATGGGCGTCGAGTTCGTCAAGGGGCTGCAGGGAGACGACCCGCGGTACCTCAAGGTCGTCGCGACGGCGAAGCACTTCGCCGTGCACAGCGGGCCCGAGCCCGAGCGCCACCACTTCGACGCGCGGCCCGGCGAGCGGGACCTCTTCGAGACCTACCTTCCGGCGTTCCGCGCCCTCGTCCAGGAGGGCCGAGTCACCTCGGTCATGGGCGCCTACAACCGCGTGAACGGCGAGTCGGCTTCCGCCAGCCGGCGCCTGCTGGGTGAGATCCTGCGGCGGGACTGGGGCTTCGGCGGCTACGTCGTCTCCGACTGCGGCGCCATCGACGACATCCACCGGGGCCACCGGATCGCGCCCACTCCGGAGGCCGCCGCCGCGCTCGGCGTTCGGAGCGGCTGCGACCTCGAGTGCGGCACGGTGTACCGGTCGCTTCCGGCGGCGCTCGCGCAGGGGCTCGTGAGCGAGAAGGAGATCGACACGGCGGTGCGGCGGCTGATGCTCGCGCGCTTCCGGCTCGGGATGTTCGACCCGCCCGAGCGCGTGCGCTACGCGCAGGTTCCCTACCGCGTCAACCAATCCGCGGACCACGACCGCCTGGCGCGGCGGATGGCCCAGGAGTCGGTCGTGCTGCTCAAGAACGACGGACTCTTGCCTCTGTCTCGCGGCCTCAAGACGATCGCCGTCGTCGGGCCGAACGCCGACGAGGTGATGACGTTGCTCGGCAACTACTACGGCACGCCGGCCAAGCCGGTGACCGTCCTGGCCGGGATACGAAACGCCGTCGCCCCGGGGACGAAGGTCCTCTACGCGCGCGGCGCCGACCTCGTCGAAGGCCGGACGGACCCGCGAGCGGTGCCCGCGATCGACTCCGCGCACCTGCGCTCGGGCGCGGGCTCGGCGCCGCCGGGACTCCGCGGCGAGTACTTCCGGGGACGCGAGCTTCAAGGCCCGCCGATGCTGACCAGGGTCGACGCGACCGTGGATTTCCGCTGGGACCGCGGCTCGCCCACCACGGAGCTGGTGGCCCGGGGCGAGCTGCCGGCCGACCGCGCGCTCGGCAACGACGACTTCTCGGTGCGATGGAGGGGCCAGCTCGTGCCGCCGGTCTCCGGCCGATACGAGCTGACGGTCACCGGCGACGACGGCTTCCGGCTGGATGTCGAAGGCCGCCGCGTCATCGACGAATGGACGACCACGCCGCGGGCGCGCGCGAAGAGCGCTTTGCTCGACCTGGAGGCGGGGAAGGCGTACGAGGTGCGGCTGGAGTACTTCGAGGCGACGCGCGACGCCGAGGTGCGTCTGGGCTGGCGGCTGCCCGGGGCCAGGGACGCCTTCGCCGAGGCGCTCCAGGCCGCCCACGCCTCCGACGTCGTCGTGTTCGTGGGCGGCCTCACCGGAGACGTGGAGGGCGAGGAGATGAGCGTCTCGTACCCCGGGTTCGCGGGCGGGGACCGCACCGACCTCGCGCTCCCGGCGACGCAGGACCGGCTGCTCCGGGCGCTCCAGGCCACGGGCAAGCCGGTCGTGCTGGTCCTCATGACCGGCTCGGCGCTCGCCGTCGAGTGGGCCCAGCGGACCTTGCCCGCGATCCTGGTCGCCTGGTATCCCGGGCAGGAGGGAGGGAGCGCGGTCGCCGACGTCCTCTTCGGCGACGTCAGCCCCTCCGGCCGCCTGCCCGTCACCTTCTATCGCTCCGTCGCCCAGCTTCCGCCCTTCGCCGACTACGACATGAAGGGAAGGACGTATCGCTACTTCCAGGGAGACCCGCTGTACCCGTTCGGCCACGGGCTCTCCTACACGCGCTTCGAATATTCGGACCTGACGATCAGCCGGACCAGCGTCGGTGCGAGCGGGGCGGTGGACGTGTCGGTGAGCGTCAAGAACACCGGCGGGCAGGCGGGCGGGGAGGTGGTCCAGCTCTACGCACGCGCCGTCGCGCCCAAGCTGCCGATGCCGCTCCATCAGCTCCGCGGCTTCGAGCGCATCGCCCTCGATCCCGGCGAGCGGCGCCGCGTCACGTTCCGGTTGACGCCGGCCGAGGACTTCGCCCACTACGATGTGGCGGCCCGTGCTTTCGCGGTCGAGACGGGCGAGTACGAGGTCCAGGTCGGAGCCTCGAGCCGCGACATCCGGCTCGCCGGCCGCGTGACCGTACAGCGCGTGACCGTACAGTAGGAGGTTCGGGTTGCGACGCGCTCTGCTCGGCCTTCCCTTGGCTTTCCTGGCCGCGGCGCCGGCCGATCGTCCCCTCTATAAGGACCCGTCGCAGCCGGTCGAGGCGCGCGTGACCGACCTCCTCGCCCGCATGACCCTCGAGGAGAAGGTGGCCCAGACGCTCGCCGTCTGGAAGCGCAAGGACCGCATCACCGACGACGCGGGGCGGTTCGTGGCGGCCAAGGCGGCCGAGGTCCTGCCCCACGGGATCGGCGAGATCGCCCGGCCCAGCGAGCTGCGCGACCGGCCTACCCGGATCGTCCTCGGCCCGCGGGAGAACGCGGTCTTCGTCAACGCCGTCCAGAAGTGGCTGGTGGAGAGCACCCGCCTCGGCATCCCGGCGCTGACCCACGAAGAAGCCCTCCACGGCCTCGTGGCGCCGAAGGCGACGAGCTTCCCGGTCCCCATCGCCCTCGCCAGCAGTTGGGACCCCCTGCTGGTGGAGAGGGTGATGAGCGTCGCCGCCCAGGAAGCACGCGCCCGCGGCACCCACCAGGTGCTCTCGCCGGTGGTCGACCTCGCCCGCGATCCGCGATGGGGCCGCACCGAGGAGACCTACGGCGAGGACCCCTACCTGGTCTCTCGCATGGGCATGGCAGCGATCCGGGGCTACCAGGGACAGGGCCAGACACTCGCGAAGGACAAGGTCTTCGCCACCGCGAAGCACTTCGCCGTCCACGGCCCTCACGAAGGCGGAATCAACACGGCTCCCGCGAACTTCTCCGAGCGCATCATCCGCGACCAGTACCTCTTCTCCTTCGAGGCGGCGATCACCAAGGCCGGCGTCATGGCGGTGATGCCCTCCTACAACGAGGTCGACGGCATCCCGTCCCACAAGAGCCGCTGGCTCCTGGAGCGGGTCCTCCGGCAGGAGTGGGGCTTCCAGGGGATCGTGGTCTCCGACTACTACGCCATCGAGCAGCTCGCCAGCCGCCACGGCGTCGCCGCCGACCTCGCCGATGCGGCCCGCCAGGCGCTGGACGTGGGGGTGGACGTCGAGCTTCCCGACCCCCAGGCCTACGAGAAGCTCGTCGATCTGGTCCGCTCGGGCCGCGTCTCCGAGGCGACGCTGGACCGCTCCGTGGCGCGGATCCTGCGGGCGAAGCTCCTGGCCGGCCTGTTCGAAGACCCCTACGCCGATCCCGACCGCGCCGAGGCGGTGAGCAATACGCGCGAGCACCAGGCGCTGGCGTTGGAGGCGGCGCGGCGGTCCATCGTCCTCCTCAAGAACGACGGGAGCCTGCTCCCCCTCGATCGCAAGAAGATGAGGACGATCGCGGTCGTGGGTCCCAACGCCAGGGGCGTCCGCCTGGGAGGCTATTCGAGCGACCCCGGCCGAGGCGTCGACATCGTGCAGGGGATCCGGGACAAGGCCGGCGCGGGCGTCAACGTGCTCTACGCCGAGGGCGTGCGCATCACCGAGCACGAGCCGAACTGGACGGCGGACGACGTCGTCTTCGGCGACCCCGTCCAGAACCGGCGGCGGATCGCGGAAGCGGTGGCGGTCGCCCGCCGGGCCGACGCGGCGGTCGTCGTCATCGGGACGAACGAGTCGACGTCGCGGGAAGCCTGGTCCGACCAGCATCGGGGCGACGTGGCCGACCTCCAGCTCACCTCCCAGCAGGACGAGCTGGTGGAGGCCGTCCGCGCGGCGGGCAAGCCGGTCGTGGTGGTCCTCATCAACGGCCGGCCGCTGGCGGTGACGCGGATCGCCGAGACCGTCCCCGCCATCGTCGAGGGCTTCTACCTCGGCCAGGAAGGAGGCACGGCGCTGGCCGAGGTCCTCTTCGGCGACGTCGACCCGGGCGGGAAGCTCCCCATCTCCGTGCCGCGCCACGTCGGCCAGCTCCCGGTCTACTATGGACGCAAGCCGACTTCCTTCCGGCCGTACCTGGACATGACCCGCGAGCCACTCTTCCCCTTCGGCCACGGCCTGAGCTACACGAGCTTCAAGCTCGACAACGTCAAGGTCGATCCGCCGAAGGTCGGCCCGGCGGGGGAGGCGGCGGTCACGGTCGAGGTGACGAACACCGGCGCTCGCGCGGGCGACGAGGTCGTGCAGCTCTACGTCCACGATCGGGTGGCGTCGGTCACGCGGCCGGTCAAGGAGCTGCGGGGCTTCGAGCGCGTGAGCCTGGCCCCGGGAGAGACGAAGACGGTCCGTTTCCGCGTCGGGCCGGAGGAGCTGCGCTTCACCGGCGAGGACATGGCCCGCGCGGTGGAGCCCGGTCTCTTCGACATCCTCGTCGGGAACAGCTCCACCAGCCTGAACGGCTTCCCCCTCGAGGTGGTCGAGAGATGAGGTGCCTCCAGGTCACCGCCGCCGGCGGCGCCGTGCATCCCGGCCTGCTCGAAGGCCAGAGGGTCCTCGTCCTCGAACGACCGCATGGAGCCGTGGCGACCAGCCTCGACCTGCTGGCGGCGGCGGCCGAGCCCGGCTTCGACGCCCGCTCGTGGCGGCGCTCCGCGGAGGCGGCCGGCGCGTTCGCGGAGGTGGGGTGGAGCGACCTGGCGGCCGGACGGTCGCCTCTGCGGCTCACGGTCCCCCTCACGCCGCCCGAAGTCTGGGGCGCGGGCGTGACCTACCGGCGCAGCGCCGACTTCCGCGAGGAGGGCTCCGGCATCTACGACAAGGTCTATGACGCCGAGCGCCCCGAGCTGTTCTTCAAGGCCTCGGCCGCGCGCTGCGCCGGGCCCGGCCAGCCGATCGGCCGCAGGCGGGACTCGCGCTTCACGGCCACCGAGCCGGAGCTGGCGGTGGTGATCGGACGCCACGGGTCGATCCTCGGCTTCACGCTGGCCAACGACGTGTCGGCGTGGGACATCGAGCGCGAGAACCCGCTCTACCTGCCCCAGTCGAAGATCTACCGCGGCTCGTTCGCGTTCGGGCCGGTGATCGTGACGCCCGACGAAGTCCCGGACCCGTATGCGCTCGAGCTGCGCTGCCGGGTGGAGCGCGGCGACCGCGAGGTGTTCACCGGGGCGGCGAGCACGGCCCAACTGAAGCGCCGCCTGCCCGACCTGGTCGACTGGCTGCTGCGGTCCAACGAGGTCCCTCCCGGCACGGTTCTCTCGACCGGAACGGGGATCATCCAGCCCCTGGGCACGGGGCTGGAGGAGGGAGACGTGGTGATCATCGACTGTCCGGAGATCGGCGAGCTGCGCAACCCGGTGGTGATGGTCTAGAGTGAACGGGTGAGAGACGGGGGGCCGACGCTGGAGAGCGTCCTCGATTCGGGGGACGATGCGCTCTACCGGGCGACGGCCTCCCAGCCCGGCCCGGCCGGCCGCCTGCCCCTGTCGCCCGAGGATCTCCTGGACCGGCCGAGCGGCGACGTCTTCGGCTGGTCGCAGGACGTGGGCATGGGATGGTCGCCCGCCGAGCTGCGCCGACCCGAGGTGCTGGTCCTGAGCACGCTGGGCGGCATCCGCAACCCGGACGGCACGCCGCTCGCCCTCGGCTATCACACCGGCCACTGGGAGGTGGGCCTGCTGGTGCAGGCGGCCGCGGAAGAGCTGCGCGCCCAGGGCGCCATTCCCTTCGCGGCGTTCTGCACCGATCCCTGCGACGGCCGCACGCAGGGCACGAGCGGCATGCTGGACAGCCTGCCTTACCGCAACGACGCCGCGATCGTGCTGCGGAGGCTCATCCGCTCGCTTCCCACCCGCAGCGCCGTCCTGGGAGTGGCGACCTGCGACAAGGGCCTGCCGGCCATGACCATGGCCCTCGCGGCATGCCGGGCGCTGCCCGCCGTCATCGTGCCCGGCGGCGTGAGCCTGTCCGCCAGCGACGGCGAGGACGCGGGGAAGGCCCAGACGGTGGGGGCGCGCTTCGCCCACGGCCGGATCACCCTGGAGCAGGCGGCGGAGATCGGCTGCCGCGCCTGCGCCTCGCCGGGCGGGGGATGCCAGTTCCTCGGCACCGCCGCCACCGCGCAGGTGATCGCGGAAGCCCTCGGCCTCGCGCTTCCGCACAGCGCGCTCGCGCCCTCCGGCCAGCCGATCTGGAAGGACGCGGCGAGGCGCTCGGCCCGGGCCGCGCTGCGACAGCGGGCGCTGGGCCTGGGCGCGCGCGACGTGGTCACGAAGGCGGCGCTGGGCAACGCGCTGGCCGCCTACGCCGCCTTCGGCGGCTCGACGAACTTCGTGCTGCACCTGCCGGCCATCGCCCACGCCGCCGGCCTGCCGCCGCCGACCTTCGCGGAGTGGAAGGACGTCCACTCGCGCGTCCCGCGGCTGGTGGACGCCCTGCCCAACGGCCCGCACTCGACGGCGCGCGTGTTCCTGGCCGGCGGCGTACCCGAGGTGCTGCTGCACCTCCGGCAGCTCGGCCTGCTCGACCTGTCGGCGCGGGCCGCGACCGGGGAGACGCTCGGCGCGACGCTCGAGTGGTGGGAGGGCTCGGAGCGGCGCCGCCGGTTGCGCGAGCGCCTGCGCGAAGCGGAAGGAGTGGAGGCCGACGACGTCATCCTGAGCCCGGCGGCCGCGCGCGCCCGCGGCCTCACGAGCACGGTGAGCTTCCTGGGCGGCAACCTCGCGCCCCAGGGCGCGCTCGTGAAGAGCACGGCCATCGACCCGGGCCTGGTCGGGTCCGACGGCGTCTACCGGCACGTCGGCCCGGCCCACGTCTTCACCAGCGAGCGCGACGCGATCGCTGCGATCAAGCAGCGAGGCGGCCAGCGGGTCGAGCCGGGCGAGGTGCTGGTCCTGGCCGGTCTCGGTCCTCGAGGCGCCGGGATGGAGGAGGTCTACCAGGTCACGGCGGCGCTGCGCTATCTCGATCTCGCCAAGGACGTGGCGCTCGTGACCGACGCGCGCTTCTCGGGCGTCTCCACCGGCCCCTGCATCGGCCACGTCGCCCCGGAGGCCCTGGCCGGCGGGCCGATCGGCCGATTGCGCGACGGCGACCTCGTCCGCCTCGTCGTCGATACCCGCCGGCTGGAAGGGGCGATCGACTTCGTCCGGCGCGCGGCGGACGGCACGCTGTTCCCGGCGGACGAGGAGCTGGCCGCGCGGCCGCCGCATCCGGGCCTGGCCGCGGATGCCGACCTGCCGGACGACACTCGCCTGTGGGCCGCGCTGCAGGAAGCGAGCGGCGGTCCCTGGGCGGGCTCGGTCTACGACGCGGACCGCATCGTCCGACTGCTCGAAGCGGGACGTCGAGCCCTCGGCGACGGCTAGGCAGGTCCCGTCACTGCTCGGCGGTCACGCGCCGGAGCGTCTTCGTCTCGGGATCGACGGTGATCCCGATCGCCTCCAGGGCGGCGGTGCCGATGACGGGCTCGACGTCCTCGGGACCGAAGACCACCCGGCCCTCCCTCATCTCGCCCATGAACTCGATGCGCATGACCCCGAACGGAAGGTCTTCCACCGTCGCGTCGGCATGTTCGACCGCGATCACGCCGGCGGGGACGATCCCGATGGCTTCGAGCGCGCTGGCGGGCGCGACGGACTCCGCAGAGCCGGTGTCGACGCGGAACAGCCCGCCATACACGAGCGCCAGATCCAGCTCTCCATGAAGCTGAAGTTCTAGATTCGCGCTCCCCCCCAATGTCGCTCGCGCGCTGCTGTAGGCTGTAGATCTCGCGTCATGACCAAACGACTGTTCGATCGTGACGTCCTGGCCGCCATCCGCGACGGCAAGATGCTCGCCATCCGGGCCGGCACCGCGCCGCACCGCTTCATCGGCATCTGGGCGGTGGTGGTGGAGGGGCGGGTCTTCGTACGGTCCTGGAGCCTGAAGCCGCGGAGCTGGTACCGCACCTTCCTGGAGGAGCCGCACGGAGCCATCCAGGTCGCCGGGCAGGAGATCGCCGTCCACGCGGTGCGCACGAGCAGCGAGCGCTTCAAGGACGCGGTCGACCGGGCCTACCTCGAGAAATACCACACGCCCGGATCGATCAAGTACGCCCGCGACCTCGGGCGCGCCAAGTCCCGGGCGACGACGACTGAGCTGGTGCCCAGGCAGGAAAGGTAACCGCTGCGAGCGTCGACCCCCGCGTCTACGACGCGACGCGGGAGCGTCGCACCTTGTTGCGAGGGAGGTCTGGGGGGCGCGCCGCCAGCGTCCCCCAGCTCTTCAACGCCGGGTAGAGAGCCTGGAAGCGGCGGTAGGGCTCTTCGTAGGCCCGGTGGGCTTCGGGCCGCGGGCGCTCGGGAGACAGCCGCTTCAGCGTCGCGCGGCAGGCGGTGGCGAGGTCCGGGAACATCCCCACGCCCACCGCGGCCAGCAGCGCGGCGCCGTAGGCCGGGCCCTCCTCGCGGTTCACGCGGACGACCGGCAGTCCATAGACCTCGGCCTGGATCCTCCGGATGAACGCGCTGCGGGCGCCGCCGCCGGTCAGGAGCAGGCTGTCGATGGGCAGGCCGAGCCCGCGGACGATCGACAGCGAGTCCCGGAGGCCGAAGCAGATCCCTTCGATGACCGCGCGGGTCAGGTGCGCGCGCGTGTGGGCCAGGCTGAGCCCGACGAAGGCGCCCCGGGCGGACGCGTCACGGTGCGGCGTGCGCTCACCCTGCAGGTAGGGCAGGAACGTGACCCCGCCGGCGCCGATGGGCACCTCCTGCGCCTCGTCGTTGAGGGCCAGGTTCCCGTCGCGGCGGGCCTTCAGCTCCCTGGCCATCACGTCGCGATGCCAGGCGAAGGCCCCGCCGGCGGACAGCATCACGCCCATCACGTACCAGGTGCCGGGCACGACATGGCAGAAGGTATGCGCGCGCAGGCTGGGATCGACCTTCGGCTCGGCGGTGGGAGCCAATACGGTCCCCGAGGTGCCCCAGCTCGCCACCGCGTCTCCGGGAGAGACCACGCCCACGCCGGCGGCGCCGCAGGCGTTGTCGGCGCCCCCGCCGACGACCGGCGTGCCGGCGACGAGGCCGGTGAGGCGCGCCGCCCCCGCGCTGACCCGGCCCAGCACCTCCGACGATTCCCCCAGCTCGGGCAGCAGTCTCGGGGGGAGCCCGACCGCCCGCATGAGGTCCTCGCTCCAGCGGCGTCGCGCCGTGTCGAACATCAGCGTCCCCGAGGCGTCCGACGGCTCGGTGGCCAGCGACCCCGTCAGGCGATAGCGGACGTAGTCCTTGGCGAGCACGATCTTGTCGAGGCGGGCGAAGCGCTCGGGCTCGTTCGCGCGCAGCCACAGCACCTTGGGCAGCGTGAAGCCCTCGAGGGCCGGGTTGGCGAGCCAGTCCCGGAGCTGGTCCTCGCCGAGCCTCGCGGTGACCTCGCGGCACTCGGCGCTCGTGCGCCCGTCGCACCAGAGCAGGGCGGGGCGGATCACCGAGCCTCGCCCATCGAGGAAGACCGACGAGTGCATCTGGCCCGACAGGCCCACTGCGGCCACGCGCGTCCGGCCCGCCGCCCTCGTAGCTCGGCGTAGCGAGGCGACGGCCGCCGCCCACCACTCTTGCGGCCGCTGCTCGGCCCAACCGGGCTGCGGCGTCGAAAGGGCCATGGGGGTGGTGAGGGAGGCCTTCACCGCGCCGCGCGCATCGATGACCACGGCCTTGACGCCGCTGGTGCCGATGTCCAGCCCCAGGAAGCCGTCGCTCATCGCGCCGCCTCCGCGCGGTAATGCCGCTCGGAGGCGGTCCGCAAACGGTCCGCCGCTTCCTCCGGGGCCAGGTCGCGCTGCGCCTCGGCGGCCAGCTCGTAGCCGACCACGAACTTGCGCACGGTGGCCGAGCGCAGCAGGGGCGGCGAGTACGAGGCATGGAGACGCCACCAGGGATGCTCGCCGCCGTCGGCCGGCCGCGCATGCCAGCCCATCGAGTAGGGGAACGAGCAGCCGAAGAGGTTGTCGTAGCGGACGTTCAGGCGCGACAGGATCTCGGCCAGCGCGTCGCGCTCTTCGGACGCGAGCGATGGGAGGTCGGGGACCCGGCGGCGGGGAAGCAACATCGTCTCGAAGGGCCACACGGCCCAGAACGGGACGAGCGCCACCCAGTGGGGGTTGTCGCACACGAGGCGCGTGCCGTCGGACAGCTCACGGGCGAGGCAGTCGCCGAGCAGGTCGGCGCCACGCGTCTCGAAGTGGCGGCGCTGGCCGGCCAGGCGGCGCGCGGCCAGGGTCGGCAGGTGGGCGGTGGCCCAGACCTGGCAGTGGGGGTGCGGGTTGCTGGCCCCCATCATCTCGCCCTTGTTCTCGAAGACCTGCACGTGGACGACGTCTTCCCGGGCGGCGAGGCGCGCCGATTCCTCCGCCCAGGCGTCGACGACCGGGCGGATCTCGGCCGGCGACATCAAGGCGAGGGTGAGGTCGTGTCGAGGAGAGAAGCACAGGACCCGGCAGACGCCGCTCACCCGACGCGCGACGAGGAGGCCGTCCGCCGGCTCGCTGGTGGCCGCTTCGGGCGCCGGCCCGAGGGCCGGGAAGTCGTTGTCGAACGCGAAGGTCGCCGTGTAGGGCGGGTTGCGCGCGCCGCCCGCGCGCGCGTTGCCGGGACACAGGTAGCACCCAGGGTCGTAGGCGGGAAGCTGCCCGGGCGGCGCCGCCTCCACCTGGCCCTGCCAGGGCCGCTGAAGCCGGCCCGGCGAGCACAGGACCCACTCGTCGAGCAGGGGGTTGTAGCGGCGGTGCGCACCCGCGGGAAGCGTCATGGCCGGCGCCGGCGCGGACTATACATCGTTTGCCACAGCAGGACGGCCGCGCCGAGCGCGCGCCACAGCGCCGAGCGCGGGGGCCGCGGAACCTCCGCGTCCACCCGCACCTCGGCCGTGCCCCGGGGGACCCATACGCCGGCCAGCGCGCCGTAGGCCGGGAACACCGCAGCCGCTTGCGATCGGCCGTCGCTCGTGCTCGCGGTTCCCCGCAGCGTCTCCGCGTAGTTCATGGCGAAGGTCAGCGGGCAGTCGGCAGGGACGAAGACGCGGGCGGCCACCGCCGTCGCCCCGCGTGGCGCGTCGACGCTTTCCACGCGGCCCTCGTGACAGCGCGCGTCGACGGCGTCCGGCAGCCGCGCCCGGCGCACCAGCGGGTCGGAGGCCACGAGCCACACCGCTCGCCGGGCCTGCCCCGCGAGGCCGTCCCGCAGCGTCACCAGCTCGTGGCCGAGCGACGCGAACGAATCGGCATGGATCCATCGGCTGGCAAACCACGCCTCACCGGCCGTCTGGCCCAGGAGCGAGACGCGGCCCGCCTCGTCGAGCCGCCAGGCGACGTCGTAGAGCTGGAAGAGCGCCTGGGAAGAGGGTCGCTCGGGGGGGAAGCGCAGCAGCAGCGAGTTCGGCTGGTAGCCCTGTCCCCGGGCGGCGCACATCAGCTCCACGAGGCGCCGCTGCGGGAAGTAGTAGCCGTCGAGGCTGGAGAGCCCGCCCGCCGCGGCGGTGTTGGACAGCAGCTCCGGCCATTCGAACGACGGGCTGACGCGCACCAGGCTGGACTTGAGGGCCGGCTGTGCGCGCCGTGCCTCGTCGCCGAGCTCGCGCGCGCGGGCGAGCAAGGCGGCGCCGTCGGGAAAGCCGTCGGAGAACGAGAGCGCGCGCTCGCGAAAGGCGGCCAGGCCGCCGGCGGAGATCACCAGGAAGGCGGCCGTGCGAGGGATCCGCGCCAGCCGGCCGAGGCGCGGCGGCCGGAAGGCCACCGCCGCGGCGACGGCCCATCCGGCCAGCTCCCGCAGCAGGGGCGGCGACAGGAAGACCATGGCGGCGGCGAGCAGCCCCGCCGCCCGCCGCGGCGCCGGCGGATCAGGCTCGACCAGGATCGCGGCCAGGGCGAGGATCGGCAGCATGAAGAGCGCGGGCAGCAGCGCGCGGGTGGGGACGCGGAAGCTGCCGAGGGGAGGAACGATCATCAGCAGAGCATCCGAAAAAGGATGGGTGTTCATGCTGAACAGAAGCGCCGCGATCACGCTGGCCCCGAGGCCGGCGGCGAGGCCCCGGGTACGCCGCCACGGCACGAGGACGAGCAGCAGGAGCATCGGCCCCATCGGGTTGTTGATCTCGTGGTGGAGGATCTGCGGCTCGCCCGGCCAGAGCACGTCGCGGGCCCACAGCAGCGAGCGGAGCCAGTCGAGGGGCCGCGCGGTCAGATAGCTGTACGTGAGGCGCATCCCGTGCAGGGCCCGCAGCGAATCGCTGCCGAAGGCGTGGGCGAGCACGCCCCACAGGTCGGGCAGCACCAGCAGCGCCGCGCCGGCGCCTACCGCCACCGGCGTGACCAGGGCGGCCGGCCGACGGCCGAGGGCCCACCAGGCTCCGAGGAGGACCGGTCCCCCGAAGACGGCGCCGTACACCACCATCTGGTGCCCGGTGAAGAGGACGCCTGCGGCCATGGCGGCCGCCGCCACGACCCCGAGCGTCGTGCTCACCGTGCCGGCCCCCGCCGCCGCAACGAGGCTGACGGCAGAAAGGAACGGAAGCATGCCGGTGATCAGCGTCTGGTGGCCGGCGCCGATCTTCCAGCCGAGGACGGGCGCGAATCCGAACGCCCAGACGCCGCCGATCCTGGCCCAGGAGCCGAGGCGGACGTCGCGGCCCGACCACGCCGAGGCGTGGTCGGCGGCGGCCCGCAGGCCCAGGAAGGCGATCACGGCCTGGAGGAGGAAACTGGTGAGGTCGAGGATGGCGGTCGGCGCCAGTCCGAAGCGGGCGAGGAGGCTGAAGACCGGGAAGGGCCCGACCGCGTCGCGCAGCTTCATGCCTCCGAGCAGGTCGGCCCGGTAGGCCAGGCGCGACCAGTCGCCGTCCGACTCGACGAGGGCCTGGAGGAGGACGAGGACGTTGGCCAGGCCGTCGTGGCCCGATACGGACCGCGGCCAGCGCCAGCCGAGGACGAGCCAGCTCAGGGGTATGATGGCGAGGGCTGTGGCGAGCGTCACAACGTCCTCGAGCTCCCGCCGGAGCCGGCTCACTGCCCGAGTCTAGACGGAACCTCGCCCGAGGTGGCGTCGTCTGTTCAAGCGATAGGATCATGGCGCAATCGGTACTTTCTCCGTTGGGGGTCCTGCTGGCGGAGATCCGCCGGGAGAGGATGCTGGCCGGGTCCGGCCGTCAGGCCTCGCACGCCCAGGATCGCCACCTTGGACCGGAGCTGGACCTCAGGATCGAGACGAGGGTGGTGAGTGGTCGTCCCCCTTGGGGTTCCCGGACGAAGTCGTGGCTCTGGCCGGCGTCGTTGCTGATCCACGCGGGGCTTCTCGTGGCGGTGGTCGTGGTGCCGCTGCTGATGTCGGAGCCGCTGCCGGTCCCGACGCGGGAGGCCAGGGCCTTCTTCGTCGGGCCGGCCATGGTCGCGCCGCCGCCTCCGCCCCCGGCTGCACCTCCTGCCGCTGCGCGACCCTCCGCGCCACGACCCACGGTCCCGCCGAGCCCGCCCCCTGCGGCGGCCTTCACGGCCCCGATCGACGTGCCCGACCCGGTGGTGTTGGCCGACCCGCTTGAGCCCGGACCCGCGGGTGACGGCGCGCCCGCCGGCGAGCCGGGCGGCGTTGCCGGAGGAGTCGCCGGCGGCATCGTGGGCGGCGTGCTGGCGGCGAGGACCGAGCCGCCGCCGCCGGTCGTCCCGGTGCGGGTGGGCGGCGAGATCAAGGAGCCGAAGAAGCTGAAGCACGTGAGCCCCGTCTACCCCGAGATCGCAGCCAGGGCGAAGGTGCACGGCAGCATCGTCCTGGAGTGCATCGTCAGCCGGCAGGGCCATGTCACGGAGGTGAAGGTCGTGCGCGGCATTCCCCTCCTCAACGAGGCGGCCATCGACGCCGTGAAGCAGTGGGCCTACACCCCCACGCTGAAGGACGGCGTGCCCGTGCCCGTGATCTTGACCGTCACTGTCCACTTCGACCTCTAGTACCCTTCCGGCGCGCGGCCCGGGCGCCAATGATTTTTCGTCGGCGCTGTGCCAAGATGGCGCGGCTCGCCCGCCGTGCTCCGACGGCACTTGCGCGGGCACACCCGGGACCTGATGGCGCAGTCCACCTGGCACTTTCGCGGCAACCAGCGGTTCGCGGTCCGCCGGCGGCTGGGGGCCGGCGGCATGGGCGAGGTCTACGAGGCCTACGACCGCGAGTCCGGCCAGACGGTCGCCCTCAAGACGCTGACGCGCGTCGACGGCGGGGCCATCTACCGCTTCAAGCGGGAGTTCCGTGCCCTGGCCGACGTCACCCATCCCAACCTCGTCTCCCTCTATGAGCTGGTCGCGGAAGGCGACTCGTGGTTCTTCACCATGGAGCTGGTGGAGGGCGTCAACTTCCTCGAGTACGTCCGCGGGGGCCGGCCCGAGGGCGCGGAGCCGACCACGATGGACGCCGCCGCCTCCACCACGATGCATTCCGAGTTCGAGCCGACGCGGCTGGACCTGGAGGGGGCCGAGGAGCGCGCGCTCGCCGAATGGAAGCCACCCGCGACGCCTCCCTGCGCGCGGCCGGATCGGTTGCGGGCGGCGCTGCGGCAGCTCGCCGAGGGGCTCCACGCGCTGCACGAGGTCGGCCGCCTGCACCGGGACATCAAGCCTTCGAACGTCCTCGTGACCGGCGAGGGCCGGGTGGTGGTCCTCGACTTCGGCCTCGTCACCGAGAGCAGCCCGGAAGGCATGCATCAGAGCCTGGTCGTCGCCGGCACGCCCGCCTACATGGCCCCCGAGCAGGGAGCGGGCCAGCCGGTCTCGGAGGTGAGCGACTGGTACAGCGTGGGCGTGATGCTCTACGAGGCCCTCACCGGGCGGCTTCCCTTCGCGGGCAGCTACCTCGACGTGCTGAACGACAAGCTGCACCACGAGCCGGTCCCGCCCGCGGCCGTGGTGCCCGACGTGCCGGTCGACCTCGACGCGCTCTGCCGCGATCTCCTCCGGCGCGAACCCGCCCAGCGGCCCACGGGGACCTCCCTCCTCCAGCGACTCGGCCGCACGCCCACCGAAGCGGTCGGGCCCGCGGTGGCCGCGCCGGCCGCCGGTCGCGAGGCGCCCTTCGTCGGTCGCGACGAGCACCTGGCGGTGCTGCGGGACGCGTTCTCCGCCTGCCGGGAGGGACGCACGGTGACGGTCTACGTCCACGGCCCGTCCGGCATGGGCAAGACGACCCTCGTCCGCCATTTCCTGGAGGAGCTGCAGCGCCGCAAGCATGCCGTCGTCCTGGCCGGCCGGTGCTTCGAGCGCGAATCGGTGCCCTACAAGGCGCTCGACGGCGTCGTCGACAGCCTGACCCGCTACCTCCTGTCGCTGTCGAAGGCCAGGGCCGATGCCCTGATGCCGCGGGACGCGCTGATCCTGTCCCGCCTCTTCCCGGTGATGCTGCGCGTCGAGTCGGTGATGGGCGCGCCCCACCGCGAGCAGGAGATCCCGGACCCGCAAGAGGTGCGCCGCCGCGCTTTCGCGGCGCTGGCCGAGCTGCTGGCCCGGGTGGCCGACCGGCAGCCCCTGGTCCTCTACATCGACGACCTGCAGTGGTCCGACGCGGACAGCCTCGCCTTCCTGGAAGACCTGCTGCGTCTGCCCGACCCGGCCCCGATGCTGCTCGTGGCCAGCTTCCGCAGCGACGAGATCGACTCCAAGCCCTTCCTGAAGGCGCTCCTCGCCCGCGCGGACGGCCAGGGCCGCCGGATCCTCGAGGTGGACTCGCTGAGCCCACAGGCCGCCCGCGACCTGACCACCTCCCTGCTCAAGCCCGAGACCACGGCCAGCCGGCACTTCGTGGACACCATCGTGCGGGAGGCGGGGGGCAGCCCGTTCCTGGTGGAGCAGCTCACGCGATACGCGCTGACGACGGAGGCCACGGCCACCACCGGCGTGACGCTGGCCGAGATGCTCGAAGCCCGGATGAAGCTCCTGCCCCCCGGCGCCCGCGCGCTGCTGGAGACGCTGGCGGTGGCGGCCCGGCCGGTGGACGCCCGCCTCGCTCATCAGGCCGCTGGCCACGGCGGGGACGAGCGCCCGCTGCTCACCGCGCTGCGCGCGGCCCAGCTCGTGCGCACGGGCGGCGCCGCGCCGCAGATCGAGCTGTACCACGACCGCATCCGGGAGACGCTGACCTCGATGCTCGAGCCCGAGGCGGTGCGGCGCATCCACCAGCGGCTGGCGGAGACGTTCGAGGCCAAGGGCTTCGACAATCCCGAGGCGCTCTTCGAGCATTACGCGGGGGCGGGCGACCGTGGCCGCGCCGCGCGCTACGCCGCCCTCGCGGCGACGAGGGCCAGCGCCGCCTTCGCATTCGACCGCGCCGCCCTCTTGTATCGGCGGGCGCTCGAGCTCAGTCCTTCGGTGGGGTCCGATCGCCGTGAGCTCACGACGGGCCTGGCCGAGGCGCTGGCCAACGCCGGCGAGTGCGCCGAAGCGGCGCGCCACTACCTCGAGGCGGCCGCCGAAGCCGGCCCCGCCCGGGCGCTCGACTTCCAGCGTCGCGCGGCCGAGCAGCTCCTCATCAGCGGGCACATCGACGAAGGCCTGCAGGTGATCCGCATCGTCCTCGCCGCGTTCGGCATGACGCTCTCCCCCTCGCCGCGGCGGGCGCTCCTGTCGATGCTCCTGCGCCGCCTGCGGCTCAAGCTGCGGGGGCTGAAGTTCGTGGAGCGCGACGCGCGCGAGGTCCCCGAGGAGCAGCTGCTCCGGATCGACATCTGCTGGGCGGTCGCGGTGGGCCTGGCCCTCGTCGACATCATCCGCGCCGCCGATTTCCAGACCCGCCATCTGCTGCTCGCCCTCCGGGCGGGCGAGCCGGGCCGTATCGCCCGTGCCTTCGCGGTGGAGGCCGGCTTCTCGGCCAGCCCCGGCCGGCGGGGATGGAAGCGCGCCACGCTGTTCTGCGCCAAGGCGGACGCCCTGGCGCGCCGCGTGGGCAAGCCGCATCCCGTCGGCCTGGCGATCCTGATGACGGGCATCACGGCCTACTGCAACGGCGAATGGCGGCGCGCCGCCGAGCTGTGCGAGACGGCGGAGGTGATGCTCCGCGAGCAGTGCACGGGCACGGCGTGGGAGGTGACGAGCGCCCACAGCTTCATGCTCCTGTCCCTCACGTTCATGGGCCAGATAGGCGAGGTCGCCCGACGCCTGCCGGGGCTGCTGGCCGGCGCCCTGGCGCGCGGCAACCTGTACGCCACCACCGAGCTGCGGACGCGGACGAACCTGGTCTGGCTGGCGGCCGACGACCCGGAGGGGGCCCGGCGCGAGATCACCGAGGCGATGCGGCAGTGGTCGCAGGGCGGGTTCCACCGGCAGCACTACAACGCGCTGCGCGCGCGGGCCGACATCTTCCTCTACACGGGTGACGGCGAGGCGGCCTGGCGGCTCGTCACCCGGGAATGGCCGGCCCTGGCCCGTTCGCTGCTCCTGCGGGTCCAGCCCCTGCGGGTGGAGGCGACCCACCTGCGCGCGCGATGCGCCCTGGCCGTGGCCACGAGCGCCGCCGACCGGGAGCCGTGGCTCCGGATCGCCGAGCGCCTCGCGCGGAAGATCGAGCGCGAGCGGATGCCCTGGTCGGACCCGCTGGCCCTCCTCGTGCGGGGCGCGGTGGCCGACGCGCGCGGCGATCCGCGAGAGGCCGCCCGCCTGCTCGCGGCCGCCGCCGAAGGCTTCACGCGTGCGGAGATGGCGCTCTACGCGGCGGCGGCCCGGCGGCGCCTGGGGTCCCTGCCCGCCGGCTCGCCGGGGCCGGGCCTGGCCGCCGAGGCCGGCTCTTGGATGCAGGGGCAGGGCATCCGGAAGCCTGACTCGATGCTCCGCGTGCTCGCGCCCGGATTCAGGTTCCCGTAGAATGCCGGCGCCGACCAGCCCCTGAGGAGGACCCGAGCATGCAGATCCTTCGGCAACCGAAGGTGTACGACGCCATCGTCGTCGGCTCCGGCGCCGCCGGCGGCATGACGGCGCTGGTTCTGTGTCAGGCCGGCGCCAGGGTCCTGATGCTCGAGGCAGGGGCGAACTTCGACACCGCCCGCGACTCCAAGATGTTCCAGTGGCCCTACGACGCGCCGCTGCGGGGCGGCAGCACGCCCCAGAAGCCCTTCGGCTGGTTCGACGCCTCCTACGGCGGTTGGACCGTGGAGGGAGAGCCGTACACCACCGCCCGCGAGACGGAGTTCCTGTGGTGGCGCTCGCGCATGCTCGGCGGCCGCACCAACCACTGGGGCCGCATCTCGCTCCGCATGGGACCCTACGACTTCAAGCCGCGCAGCCGCGACGGCCTCGGCCTCGACTGGCCGATGACCTACGACGCCGTCGCGCCCTACTACGACAAGGTGGAATCGCTCATCGGCGTCTTCGGCAGCAAGGAAGGTCTGGAGAACACGCCGGACGGCGTATTCCTCCCGCCGCCCGCCCCCCGCTGCTACGAGCTGCTCGTGAAGCAGGCGTGCGACAAGCTGCACATCCCCTGCATCCCGAGCCGGCTGTCGATCATCACCCGCAACCACAACGGCCGGCCGGCCTGCCACTACTGCGGCCAGTGCGGCCGCTCGTGCGCGACCGGCTCCAACTTCTCCTCGCCGACCGTCCTGCTTCCGCCCGCCCTCAAGACCGGCAACCTCGAGATCCGGACCGACGCGATGTGCCGCGAGGTGCTGACCGACGACGCCGGCAAGGCGACCGGCGTCTCCTACGTCGACCGCAAGACGCGGCAGGAGGTCCAGGTCCGCGGCAAGGTCGTCGTCCTCTGCGCCAGCGCCTGCGAGTCGGCACGGCTGCTGCTCAATTCTCGTTCGGAGCGCTTCCCGGGCGGCCTGGCCAACTCCAGCGGCCTGGTGGGCAAGTACCTGATGGACACGGTGGGCGTGAGCGTGGGCGGGTTCTTCCCCGCCCTGATGGACATGCCGGCGCACAACGAAGACGGGGTGGGCGGCATGCACCTCTACATGCCATGGTGGAACTATCAGAAGAAGATGCCCTTCCCGCGCGGGTACCACATCGAGGTGTGGGGGGGGCGCGGCATGCCGGGCTCGGGCATCTTCTCGGGCGCCCACCGCATCGTGGGGGGCGGTTACGGGGCCGACCTGAAGAAGAAGTACCGCAGCGTGTACGGCGCGTTCGTCGGCTTCTCGGGCCGCGGGGAGATGATCCCCAACGACGACTGCTGGTGCGAGATCGACCCCGAGGTCGTCGACCAGTGGGGCATCCCGGTGCTGCGCTTCCACTGGAAGTGGGCAGACGCCGAGATCCTGCAGGCCCGCCACATGCAGGAGACGTTCTGGGAGCTGATCGACGCGATGGGCGGCCAGGTCTGGCGGCCGGAGCTGCCGCTGAAGGACTGGGGCATCAAGAAGGGCGGGGAGATCATCCATGAGGTGGGCACGACCTGCATGGGCGACGACCCTAAGAAGTCGGTGCTCAACCAGTTCTGCCAGGCCTGGGACGTGAAGAACCTGTTCGTCACCGACGGGGGCTGCTTCGTCTCCAACGCGGACAAGAACCCGACCCTCAGCATCATGGCCGTCGGCTGGCGGGCGTCGGACTACATCGCGGACGAGCTGAAGAAGGGGAACCTCTAGAGGAGGCGGCGATGAGCGACGCACCCGACGTCAAGAAGGGCGTCTCGCGGCGGATGGCCCTGAAGGTGCTGGGCAGCCTGCCCGTTGCGGCGGCGGCCGGGCCGGCGCGTTCGGCTTCGCCGCAGCAGGCCCCGGCGCCCTCGGTGACGGGCCTGCCCGCTCCGCCTCCCCTGGCCGTGGCCAGGGGAGCCTACGTGCCCAAGTTCTTCAGCGAGGACGAGTGGAAGGCGGCCCGCATCCTCGCCGACATGATCATCCCGCGCGACGAGCGGTCGGGCAGCGCCACCGACGCCCGCACCGTCGAGTACGTCGACGAGTACGCGGCGTTCTGGGGCTCGCGCGTGCAGCCCCGCCTGCGCGGAGGGCTCATGTGGCTCGACCGCGAGTGCAGCCGCCGATTCGACAAGCGGTTCGCCGACTGCACCGACGAGCAGCGCCGGCAGGTGCTCGACCTCATCGCCTACCCGCCCAAGGACGAGCCGAGCGGCCGGCCGGACATCGGCCGCCGGGAGCCGACGGCGCAGGCGGGCGCCGCGGCCGTCGGTCACCCCGAGAAGGAGCCGCCTTCGCCTCCGACGCCCACGCCGCAGACCGGGATGGCCGGACCGCCCACCGTGGTGCCGCTCGAGGAGCCCGAGCGCCATGCCACGGCGTACTCGGCCGGCATCGCGTTCTTCAGCCTGTTCCGCGACCTGACCGCCACCGGCTTCTTCACGAGCGAGATCGGCATCAAGGACCTCGGCTTCATGGGGAACCAGCCCTACGACTGGAAGGGCTGCCCGCCGGAGGTGGTGGCCAAGCTGGGGCTGAAGCAGGGCTGAGGGTCGTCCGGCTACCGCGCGCCGAGCAGCAGGTCGACCACGAGTTGGTCGTCTTTGAGCAAGGGGCGCTAGCGGCGCGCCCCCTTGAACCCCCGCTCGCTTCGCGGGAGTGAATCCCGCTCCGCTCGCAGCCTTGATTCCGATCTCGGCGAGCTATCGCGCGCCCAGCAGCAGGTCGACTACGAGCTGGTCCAATCGCTCGTAGCCGAGTCCCTTGCGCGCGAGCGCGTCCACCTCGAAGCTCGTGTCCTTGAGCCGACTCGCCGTGTCGCGCCCGTAGCGGCCGAGACCGTAGGGGTCGTCGCCGTTCCCCGTCGCCCCGATCTCCTTCAGGATCGCCTGGATCTGCCGGTCCTCCCCGAAGCGCCGCGCCTTCTCCTTGAGGATGAGGTAGCTCCGCATGGACCCGCGCGCGAACTCCCACACGCCTTCCTCGTCCTCGGTGCGGTAGGCGTGGGAGTCGAAGTGTCGGGAGCCGTCGTAGCCGGACTCCTCGAGCAGCTTGACCAGGAAGAACATCCCCTTCAGGCTCTCGCTGCCGAATCGCAGGTCCTGGTCGTAGCGGCCCGGCTTCTGGTCGTTGAGGTCGATGTGGAAGAGCTTTTCCGCGTCGATGGCCTGGGCGATCGAGTGGTAGAAGTTGAGCCCGCTCATGTGCTCGTGGGCCACCTCGGGGTTCACACCCACCATCTCGGGGTGGTCGAGGGTCTCGATGAAGGCCAGGATGTGGCCGGTGGTGGGGAGGTAGATGTCGCTGCGCGGCTCGTTGGGCTTGGCCTCGAGCGCGAAGCGCATCTCGTAACGCTGGTCGAGGACGTACTCGCAGAGGAAGTTCACGCATTCCCGGTAGCGCTTGATGGCCTCGCGCGCATCGCGGCAGGCGTCGGCTTCCACGCCTTCGCGGCCGCCCCACATCACGTAGACCGTCGCCCCCAGCTCCACGCCGAGGTCGATCGAGCGCATCGTCTTCTGGACGGCGAAGGCGCGGACCTTGGGGTCGTTGGCGGTGAAGGCGCCGTCCTTGAAGACGGGGTGGAAGAACAGGTTCGTCGTCGCCATCGGCACCTTCATGCCGTGATCGGCGAGCGCCTTCTTGAAGTCACGGACGATGCGGTCGCGCTCCGCGGCGCTCGCCCCGAAAGGCACGAGGTCGTTGTCGTGCAGGTTCACGCCGTAGGCGCCCAGCTCGGAGAGCTTCTGGACGATGCGGGCAGGCGGGATCGTGTCACGGACGGCCTCGCCGAACGGGTCGCGGCCGCGGTTGCCCACGGTCCACAGGCCGAAGGTGAACTTGTCGGACTTCTTGGGCGCGTAGGGATCGGGCATCCTCCACCTCTTTGATGGTCGACTATCGCTCCGACGAGCGAACGCGGTCAAGTATGACCTCCGGCCGGGCGGGTCCTCAGGCCTCCACATCGTTCAGCAGTCGTGATTCGAGTCGCTCCGGAACGAGTCGGTCATCTCGCGGGCAAAATGCCCGGTGACGATGCACACCGTCTGCGCATGATCGCCATTGCTATAGTGCCCGCCTGCCTCCGACGGAAAGGAACAACTGACGATGTCGACCGTTGCCGGAAGCGGCCGCTCGCTCGCCGCCGAAACCCGAAGCGCCGCCGCCGAAGCCGTCCGGGAAGCCCTGAACCCGCTCGGGATCTCGAAGCCGGCCTTCGGGCTGATCTTCGCCTCTCCCCGGCACGACCTGGCGGTCGCGCTAGCGGCGGCCGAGAAGGAGGCGCCGGGTGCGGCCTTCTTCGGGTGCTCCACCGCGGGCGAGATCACCGAGCGCGGGCTGACCCGCGGAAGCGTGGCCGCGCTCGTGGTGGCCAGCGACGAGATCGCCGTCGCCCTCTCCACCGCTTCCGCCGTGAAGGCGGATCCCGGCGCGGCGGCCAGGATGCTGTGCGCCGGGTTCGGCAATGCGGCCAAGGCGGCGTCCGGATGGGGCCTCGCCATGTCGACCACGGTCCTCCTGGTGGACGGGCTCAACGGAGCGGGGGAAACACTGGTGACGGAGGTGCTGAAGGGAACGGGCTCGTTCCAGCAGGTCGTGGGCGGAGCGGCCGGCGACGACGGCGCCTTCCAGGCGACCTACGTGGGCGGGCGCGGGCGGGCGGCCAAGGACTCCGCCGCGGCCCTGCACGCGTTCTCCAAGAAGGCGTGGGGGGTAGGCGTGGATCACGGCCTCCAGCCGACGACGGCCCGCATGCGGGTCACGCGAGCCACCCACAACGTCGTCCATCAGCTCGATGGCCGGCCGGCCTTCGAGGTCTACAAGGAGTACGCGGCGTCACGCGGCGTCGCGCTCACGCCGGCCAATGCCGGACCCTTCCTCATCGCCAACGAGCTGGGCGTGTACATGTTCAACGGCCTGAAGAAGGCCCGGGCGCCGCTCTCGGTCGGGGCGGACGGGTCGCTCACCTGCGCGGCGGAGATCCCCGAGGGCGCTCACGTGTCGATCCTGGACGGCGAGCCCACCCAGATGGTGGCGGCCGCTCGCCGGGCGGCCGAGGAGGCGCACCGCAACCTGGGCGGCGGCCGGGCGGCCGCCGTCGTGCTGTTCGACTGCGTCTGCCGGGGCATGATCCTGAACGGCGGCTTCGGGAAGGAGATCGAGGCCGTCCGCTCGGTCTTTCCCAGCGTGCCGGTGGCCGGCCTGCTCACCTACGGCGAGATCGCCCGGTTCAAGGGCCAGCTCGAAGGCTGGCACAACACCACGGCGGTGGTCACGGCCATCCCGGCCTGAAGACCGCCCGCTCCTGGCCGCGCCGGCCCGCCGACACGACGGACCGGCGCCACGCACTTGACCCGTGCGCAAAGCCGGGTATAGCCTCCGACAAATGAGCGAACGAGCACGGGTGGGCACGATGGTGGGCGTGTTCCTGGGCTGGGCGGCGGCGGCCTGGTCGGCCGACGCCTACAAGCCGAGCGAAGCGACCCTCGACCTCTACAAGGCGAAGTGCCAGCAGTGCCACATGGCCGACGGCAACTCACCCCTCGAGCCGCTGAACTTCGTCGACGGCAAGTGGACCCACGGCGACAAGATCGAGGACCTGGTCAAGGTCATCGGCGAGGGCGTCCCGGGCACGGCGATGCTGCCCTTCAAGAGCCAGCTCACGCCCGAGGAGATCGTCGGTCTCGCCCACTACGTGCGCTCGTTCGACAAGACTCCCGTCAAGGCCTCGGGCGGCACCAAGACCAAGCCCGCCGGCAAGGCCTCGGACGGCAAGACGGCCAAGCCCCGCAAGGGCCAATAGCCCCCGCGCGGGCGTCTCAGGGGGGACGACGATGTCCGTCAAGAGCTTCGAGCCGAAGTTCATGAAGGTGGGGGTGCTGACCGCGGCGCTCCAGGAGCTGACGCCGCGCTCGGTCCGTGATCCCGACCCCGACCGCGCGATCGAGGAGTGGCTGGCCTTCGCCCGTGAGCTGGACGCCGACTACATCCAGCTCTCGGCCGCCCTGCACCCGACCGAGACCGACGTGCCGCCCGAGGCGATGCTCGACCCGGTGGCCAACACCCTCGACCTGCGCCGGCCCTTCGACAAGGACCGCGCCCGCCGGGTGCAGGCCGCCCTCAAGGAGTACCGGGTCGGCATCTCCGACATCGGCTACTTCGACAACATGCTCCACCACGACCCGGCGATCCGGAAGAAGAAGCACGACTTCATGATGCGGGTCTTCGAGACCGCGTCGCTGCTGGGGGTGGAAGCGGTGTGCGGCTTCGTGGGCCGCAACCAGCAGCACAGCATGGACCAGAACCTCGACGACTTCCGCGAGTGGTTCGTGCCGCTGCTGAAGGAGGCCAAGTCCCGGGGCCTCACGTATCGTGTCGAGCAATGCCCGATGCCGGGCTGGACGACCGGCGACAACTTCCACAACCAGATCGCCTACGCGCCGGGGACCTGGATCGCGCTGCACCGCATCTGCGAGAAGGCAGGGGTGGGCGACCAGCTCCGCATCCACTACGACCCCTCCCACGCCATCCTGATGGGCCAGGACACGCGGTCGCTCTTCCAGTACCTGAAGGACACCGGGTACAACTTCCTCATCGGCGGCTTCCACGTGAAGGGCCAGGTCGTCGACGCCAAGGGCGTCTCGGCCTGGGGCTACGGCGGCCAGACCGTGGAGCGGGGTGACTGGAAGGGCGGCAAGCCCTCGGACAACCCGGCCGACCAGGTCAACGCGTGGAAGAAGCAGACGGTGCTGTGCGAACACGAGCTGCCGGGCACGGCGAAGCACGACCCGCTGGCCTACCTCCAGAACCGGACCGTCGACTGGCTGGACCACCAGCTCGCCGCCCGCGAGCTGCTGAAGCTGGACGTCGCGAACACGTACCTCATCGTGGAGCACGAGTACCCGCCGGCCCGCATCCAGGACAAGGAGAAGCTCAAGCCGATCCTCAAGGGCTCGATCGCGTTCACGCGCAAGATCGACGAGGCGGCGGCCTGCATGTACGCCCTGCACCACGAGGTGCTTCCCGCGCAGGGCATTCCCGTGCAGGGCCGGGGGCGGGAGGCGTACAGGTCGTAAGCGCAAATGCGGCGCGCTCCGCTCCGCGCGTATCTTCGTCAAGCGTCTCGCCCCGGAATGGATCCGGCGCGAGACGGCATGGGAAACGCTCCGCTGCGCGCGCCGGACGCGCGAATGCGGCGCGCTCCGCTCCGCGCGCCAAAAACCCGCGTCGGAGCAAGTCATTCAGCACGCTGCTAGTGCGCGACGTCCTCGTGGGCGCGGCCCAGTTCGAGCATCGGGACGGGGACAAGGCCTACAACCTCGCCCGCATCGACGCGCTCGCGGGCCAGGCCGCCCGGCAGGGCGCCGGGATCGTCAGCTTCCACGAATGCTCGGTCACGGGCTATACCTTCCTCCGCCGCCTGGACCGCGCCGGCCTGGCTCGGCTGGCCGAGCCCGTGCCGGGCGGTCCCTCCACCGCCGGCTTGATCGAGACCGCGCGCAGGCACGGGGTCGTGATCATGGCCGGGCTCATCGAGGCGGACGGCAGCCGGTTCTACAAGACCTACGTCGTGGTGGGAGCGGAGGGCTTCATCACGCGCTTCCGCAAGCTCCATCCCTTCATCAACCGCCACATCTCCGCGGGTGACGCGCACCAGGTCAGCGAGCTGCGCGGCATGCGCGCGGGCTTCCTCGTCTGCTACGACTGCAACCTGCCCGAGAACGTCCGCGCCACGACGCTCATGGGCGCGGAGGTGATCTTCGCTCCCCACGTTACCGGCGGAACGCCCTCGGAGATGCCGGGCCGCGGACCGATCGATCCCGCCCTCTGGGAAGGCCGGCATGATGACCCCGAGACGCTGCGGCGCGAGTTCGACGGGCCGAAGGGCCGGGCCTGGCTCATGCGCTGGCTGCCGGCCCGGGCCTGGGAGAACGGCGTCTACATCGTCTTTTCCAACGCCGTCGGTCGCGACGACGACACGATCAAACCCGGCGCGGCCATGATCCTGGATCCCTTCGGTGAGGTGCAGGCGGAGAGCCGCGCCCTGGGCGACGACGTGGTGGTGACGGAGCTGAAGGCGGAGAAGCTGCAGCGAGCCCCCGGCCGCCGCTACCTGCGGGCGCGGCGCCCGGAGCTGTACGCGAAGCTCGTCGAGCCCCATCCCGCCGGGCAGCGGTCGATCACTGAGCCGGGTTGGAAGGTGGACCCCACTTCATGAACGAACCGGCCCTAGCGAAGGCTTCCTGACACCGCGACGTTGTTACCTTTCGTACTTGTTCCAGACCAAGTTGCTTCAAGTAGTACTTGAGCTTGAATCCTGGATAGCCCGCCAGGCGTCGGGATCGCGCCGATCTCCTCAGCCGAGGGCCGAATGACGTTCATGGGCGGTTTTTTCCGCGGCCTGCTATGCTAGCGGAGGCTCGATAGTACTCACCTTGGATACTACGCCAGCGCCGCGAAGATCACATTCACTCTGCGAGCCGTTTCGTTCTTCATGCCCGCTAGGCCGACCCGGTTTGCCCACGTGGAATGCACGCTCGCATCAAGCGAATTTGCGTCCGCAGAGCCAAAGCTGACACCCAGTGCGTTCAGTCGAAGCGCGATCCGACTGTAAAGGGTCGAGGGTGCGCGGAAAGCCGCACCCCACGAATCTAGCTGCTTCGAGTACCTGTCGATAAGCTCGTCACGAATAGTACTTATCGAATGCGGCCATGCCCAGCGGAAATGGACGCCGGGGTCGGTCGAATTGCGGGCGGGTTCCTGATAACCCCCGACGCTGGCCAGCCAAACCGCTTCGCTCGTGAACAACGCGCATAAGAAGTTCCGCTGCTCCTCGGCAAAAAACAGCACGAAGGCCCGCAGATGGTCCTCAAGCCAACCCTTAGCGCCGCTTGGATTAGTGAGGGCGGCATCATGATGCTACCGCCAATCTGGTGAACTTGACTGGTTGAGCACAGAGAAGTCGAGGGGATCGCGGTCGCCCGTATTCACCCCGTTCGCCGCCCATCGCACCGAGGTGTTCGCATAAAATGAGGCTCCATTTTCAGAAGAGCGCTGCCATTGGCGATCAAATTGTAATTTGAATCGGTCGATGAGATCTGCGGTGACTGTTTGTGGGTCCTGGCCAACGGCGGAGTTGAACTGGACGAACTGATCATAAGTATTCCGAGAGGGGATTGTGTAACCACCGAGCTGAGCAAGCGCCAGCGCCTCCACCGCGAAGAACGCCGCTAGCTGCGGCAGGACCTTCGGCGGGGGTGGCCAGAAACTGAATATCTGGGCCTGATAGGCGACACCGATTGCAGCGCTCCCCTGCGTTATCGACTCACACGCGACCGTCAGCACGTGTTCCGTCATGTTCGCGAATCGCTCGCCAGCTTTTAGCAACCGTCTGACATGCACTGGCCGCGCCGCGCCTTGGTTCTCCTCGATGTAAGAAATAAGGACGCCTTCATCTGGGATCCCCGGTTTGAGCGGTTGCGAGCTGTCGTATGCGTCGAGGCGTTGCCGGAGCTCTAACGAATAGATACGAGATTGGTCGAGCCGAATAATGACCGCGGACGCGGAACCCCTCTGAGGAGGGAGCTCAAGCGCTCGAAGGGTAACCCGCCCGCCCCCAATGCCAATGCCTGCAAAGCCACGAGCCTTATTCGGTTCGAACGTTGTCGTGTCGGCCGGATCCAGCCAGCGCAACTGCAACTTGGTGAAGGCTGATGGATGTGTACCGCAGGCGCAGTCCATGATGTCCCACTGCGCCGGCGCGTTCCAGGTACCGTAAAGATCGCCAACACCCGCGATCGCATGCAGGTTTTCATGTGCAATCGTTCCTGCAGGCGTGTTTTGCTCGACCCAGCATGTGCCAGTGTGGAACGGTGATCCGATGAAACAGGTATCCTGACCAAAATATGCAAATCCGGCGCCGCCTGCACTATTAAACACGACGCACACAGCGTCGAACGAGGTGAGATCGGCGTTTGGATCCGCCTTGGCCGCCTTCAGTGCTGCGCATATGGCCGGACCATAGTTGCCCCCAAAGGTTGCGCTATTACCAATGCTGTACGGTCCGATGACACTGCCAGAGAGCAGCGCCCGGCCATATGACGCGGTCGCAATGTAGTCACGGAGACCCACGAAGAATCGCTGCTGCTCCTGGGCTGTCCAGGCCGCGGGCGATACTTGATCATCGAAGCTGGCCAAGATGACAGCCAGGTTCCGCTGACCTGTCCATCCCGGAATTGCCATGCGTGCTCCGCTGCAATGAGCGCCTTGAAACCCAGCAAACACCACAGTGCGCTAGCCTAGCCTAGCTACTTCCCGGTGCAAAACAGGGACCCTAAGTCCCGTTTGTAGAGTCCCGAGGATACCGCAAAGGAGGCAGATCGTGGATTTTTCGCTGGACGCGGTGGGCTTGGTGCCTGTACACTCC
>Ga0066710_100000073_pt1 | contig 40539 bp, 39 predicted proteins | sample GraSoiAngelo_159_FD_79666 | JGI IMG/M metagenome (GOLD analysis project Ga0066710, IMG submission 79666) | Grasslands soil microbial communities from the Angelo Coastal Reserve, California, USA - 14_1009_16_40cm | ecosystem: Environmental > Terrestrial > Soil > Grasslands | place: USA... | reverse complement strand
TCCGACGCCGCCACAGCCTCGTCCTGGGCTTCGCCGAGCCGCCGCGCCGCCGCCTGCTCCTGGGCCCAGAGCAGCGCCTCCAGCCGCCGGTCGCCCAACTCGTCGAGGGCGAGCAGGCACTCGGCGAGCGACTCGCGGTCCGGACAGGCGCCCAGGAGCACGGGCAGGCAGCAGCGGTCGAGCACGCGCACGGCCACCGCGCGCAGGCCGAGGCTGATGCCGGCCTGGGCCGCCGCTCGCGCCTCGGCGGCCTCCTCCCGCAACAGCTCCTCGACGCGGCCCTGATCGAGGTGGTCCAGCAGGCCGTCCAGGCCGCGGGCGCAGAAGCCGCGGATGTCGCCCGGAGGGTCGGGCACCAGCGCGGCGATGGCCCGCACCCACGACTCCACCAGCGCGTCCCGGTGCGGCCGGAGGTGGGCGGCCGTCTTCTCGAGGGCGGCCGCGAGCGGTGTCATCCCCGATCGCCCCGGTGCAGGCACGCGATGCCGCCGGTGAGGAGCCGCCAGGTGACCGCCGTGAAGCCGGCCCGCTCCATCGAAGCCGCGAAGGCCGGAGGCGAGGGAAAACGGTCGACCGACGCGGGCAGGTACGCGTAGGCGCCGGCGTCCCCGCTGACGAGCGCGCCGATCCGGGGCAGCACGCCCCGGAAGTAGCGCCGGTACAGGCCGCCCAGCCATCCCCGGGGCGAGGAGAACTCGAGCACCACGAGGCGGCCGCCCGGGCGCAGGACGCGGCGGATCTCGGCCAGCGCCGCGGCGGGATCGCCGACGTTGCGGATGCCGAAGGCGACCGCGGCCGCGTCGAAGCAGGAGGAGGCGAAGGGAAGCGCCTCGGCATCCCCCGCCGCCAGCACGGCCCGCTCCGCCAGCCGCCGCCGGACGAGCTTCACCGACCCCCGCCGGAGCATCGCTTCCGACAGATCCACGCCCACGCCGCGGCGGTCCCCGCCGCGCCGCAGCGCCTCGGCGAGCAGGTCGGCGGTGCCGGTGCAGACGTCGAGGATGCGCGCGGGGCCCTCGAGCCCGAGCATGTCCACGCAGGCGCGCCGCCAGCGGACGTCCGTCCCCGCGGAGAGCAGCCGGTTCAGCAGGTCGTAGCGGGGAGCGATGCGGTCGAACATCGAGCGCACCGCGGCCTTTTCCGGCGAGCCGGGAGTCGGTGGGGCGGCCTGCGGCGGCGCGGGCAGGCGCGAGGCGGGCAGCATCGGGCTCCGAGGCGCCGATTATAGCGTCAGGCCATCAGGCGCGCGGCGAGGGTGATCGCGAAGTACCCGACGCTGATCCAGCCGTTCACGGTGAAGAAGGCGGCGTCGACGCGCGAGAGGTCGTCGGCCCGGACCAGCGAGTGCTCGTAGACGAGCAGGCCGGCCACCGCCGCCAGCCCGGCGAGGTACACCGGATGCAGCGGCGCGAGCACGTAGACGGCGGCCAGCATCGCCACCGCGATGACGTGGAAGACGCGGGCCAGGAGGAGGGCGCGGGGAATGCCGATGCGGGCGGGCAGCGAGTGCAGCCCGGCCCCGCGGTCGAAGGCCTCGTCCTGGCAGGCGTAGATCGTGTCGAACCCGGCCACCCAGAAGAGGACGGCCAGCCCGAGCGCTTCCGCGGCGAGGTCGAAGTCGCCCCGGATGGCCAGCCACGCCCCCACCGGGGCCATGGCCAGGGCGAAGCCCAGCACCACGTGCGACAGCGCGGTGAAGCGCTTGGTGTACGAGTAGCAGAAGATGATGAGCAGCGCCGCCGGAGAGAAGGCCAGGCAAAGGGGGTTCAGCATGGCCGACGCGACCACGAGGGTCGCCGCCGAGGCGGCGACGAGCACCCAGACCTCGAGGCGCGAGATCGCGCCGCGGGGCAGCTCGCGACCGGCGGTGCGCGGGTTGCGCGCGTCGAGGCGCTCGTCGACCAGCCGGTTGAAGCCCATCGCCGCGCTCCGCGCCCCCACCATGGCGACCAGTATCCAGGCCACCTGCCGCCACGAGACGCCGTCCCCGGCGGCCAGCGCGGCGGAGGCGAGGGCGAACGGCAGGGCGAACACGGAGTGGGAGAACTTGATCATCCGCCCGTAGAGGGCGATCCGGCCCAGCAGGGCGCTCACGTCTCGACCGGCCGCGCTCGCGCCGCGCCCGACACGAGGAACGTCAGGGGATCGTCGGGGACCCGGGGGGCGGGAGAGAAAGCGAGGGCCGCGCGCTGGCCCGGAGCGAGCGTGCCCAGGTCGGGGAGACCGAGGGCGCGAGCTCCGGTAGCCGTCGCCATGTGGACGATGGCCGAGGGCTCGAGGGCGGGGAACTCCCGGTGAAGGGCCGCCGCATCGGCGAGCAGGTCGAGGCTGTCGACGCTGGCCAGGCTGTCGGTGCCCAGGCAGACGGCGATCCCGGAGGCGAGCAGGTCGGGCACGGGCGGGATCCCGACCCCCAGGTTGCGGTTGCTGCGCGGGCAGACGGCCACGAACACCCCGCGCCGGCCGAGCAGCTCGCGGTCGCGCGCGTCGACCCGGATGCAGTGGGCGGCGACGAGGCCGGGATGGAGCACGCCCAGGCCGTCGAGATAGCGCGCCGGCGTCTGCCGGGGCGGAGCGAAGCGCACGTGGCCGAGGCCGCGCCGAGCCAGGAACGCGCTCCAATCCGGATCGCCGCCGTCGAGGAAGCGCGACTCCGCCTCCGATTCCGCGAGGTGGATGGCGGCCGGCCCTCCCTCCGCGGCCAGGGCGCGCAGCAGCGGCGGCGAGACCGAGTGCGGCGCGTGCGCGGCGAGCCGGACCCGCACCCCGCGGCCGGCGCTCGCGGCCAGGCGGCGGCGCGCCTGGTCGAGCACGCTCTCGGCCCGCGCCGGGTCCCACGCCAGCAGCTCGTGGAAGACGACCGCCTCCAGCCCGGACGTCTCCAGCAGGTCGAGGTGGTCGAGCGCGTTGGACACGTCGCCGACCGCGATGGTTCCCGTCGCCTTCACCTCGTCCAGGGCCGCCCGGACAGCCGCCCGGCCGCGCGCCGGATCGGCATGCGCCCGGCGTTCCACGAGCGCCTCCACCCAGGCCACGAAGCCGCGACCACCCTCCGGGCGGACGTCGGCCAGGTGAGACAGCTCGAGGTGGCAGTGGGCGTTGACGAGTCCGGGGAGCAGCACCCCCGGCCCGAGGTCACGCACCGGCCCCCGGGGCCGGCCCGGGTCGGTCCCCGCGCCCATCCACGCGATGCGACCGTCCTCGACGCCGACCAGGCCGTCCCGCATCGGGGGGCCGTCCACCGGCACGACCCAGGACGCGGCCAGCAGCTGCACAGCAGCCGTTCTAACCCGGTCCGGCCGGCCGGCGCAACGTTGCGGCGGGCTCCGCTATAATCCGGGACAGGTTGGGGAGTCATCGAATGAACCTGAAGATGTCCGCTCCCGGCTGCCTGGTCGCCGCCGCCGCGCTGGCCGTGGCCGCGCCCGCCCGGGCCCAGGACTGGAAGGGCCTGGGCCGGCTGGAGGGCCGGGTCCTCGACCCGGACGGCAAGCCGCTGTCCGACGTGTCGGTCAAGATGAACCTGCCGCCGCGCGGCGGCACGACGCTCAAGACCGACAAGAAGGGGCGCTGGGCCATCGCGGGCCTCGCATCCGGCAAGTGGGAGTTCGACTTCGAAGCTCCGGGCTACGCGGTCAAGAAGGTCACCGTCACCCTGGCCACCGAAGAGACCCGGCTCCCGCCCGTCGAGGTCAAGCTGGAGAAGGCCGCCCCGGCCGGCCCGCCCTCCGAGGTCCGGGCCGCGCTCGAGAAGGGCGACGAGGCCTTCAAGGCGGGCCGCTTCGCCGAAGCCCGCGCGGAGTACGAGAAGCTGCTCGCCCTCCGGCCGGAGCTGGCCGATACGCTCCACCGGCAGATCGCCTACACCTACAGCCGGGAAGGCAACTACGCGAAGGCCGTCGAGTACCTGGAGAAGGCGCTCCAGACCGACCCCGCGGACAACAGCCTGAAGCTCATCGCGGCCCAGGAGGCGTTACGGGGCGGGATGCTCGACAAGGGCCTGGAGATGCTGAAGGGTGTCGACGACTCGACGATCAAGGACCCGGACGTCTTCTACAACGTGGCGGTGCTGCTTCGCAACGCGCAGCGTCCCGAGGAAGCCGTCGTCTACCTGACCAAGGCGGTCACGGTCGACCCGTCCTACGTGGACGGGTACTTCCAGCGCGGCCTCACCTACCTCGGCCAGCAGAAGACCGCGGAGGCCAAGGCCGACTTCAAGAAGGTCGTCGAGCTGGCTCCCACCGGCCCCCAGGCCGACACGGCCAGGAAGGCCCTCGAGCAGATCAAGTAGCGGGCTCGCCGTCCAGACCGGCCTCAGCTCGCCAGCGACGTGGCGGGAGCCTTCTCGGCGGGCATCGGCGGGACGTCGTGCGTCCAGCAGTAGGGGTCGCCCACGATCTCGTAGTGCATGGTGCGGCGCTTGGGGACGAAGCCCGCGTCCTGGATGGCGCGCGCGATCTCGGCCTCGGTGAGGCGGAAGTGCGCGCCGGCGGCGGAGACGACGTTCTCCTCGATCATCAGGCTGCCGAAGTCGTTGGCCCCGAAGCGCAGCGACACCTGGCCGATCTTCCCTCCCTGGGTGACCCACGACGCCTGGACGCTCGGGAAGTTGTCGAGCATCACCCGGGCCACGGCCAGCGTGCGCAGGTACTGGAAGGAGGTCAGCTCGTCGCCCGCCATCGCGGTGTGGGCCGGCTGGAAAGTCCAGGCGATGAACGCGGTGAAGCCGCCCGTGCGGTCCTGCAGCTCGCGCAGGTGCAGCAGGTGGTCGATCCTCTCTTCCAGCGTCTCCACGTGGCCGAACATCATCGTCGCGGTCGTCCGCAGGCCCAGCCGGTGAGCGGTCTCCATCACGTCCAGCCAGTCGCCGGTGCTGCCCTTGGCGATGCCGATGATCTGCCGCACGCGATCGGACAGCACCTCCGCCCCGCCGCCGGGGATCGAGTCGAGCCCGGCCGCCACCAGCCGGCGCAGGGTCTCCTCGGTCGTGAGGCCCGAGACGCGGTCGATGTGCTTGATCTCGGCCGGCGAGAGCCCGTGGATCCAGATCGGGTAGCTGGCCTTGATCCAGCGGAACAGCTCCTCGTAGAACTCGATGCCCAGGTCGGGGTGGAGCCCGCCCTGCAGGAGGATCTGGTTGCCGCCGAGGGCCAGCGTCTCCTCGATCTTCTGGGCCAGCTGCTCCTTGCTGAGCAGGTAGCCCTCCCGGGACGGGAGGTCGCGGTAGAAGGCGCAGAAGGCGCACTGCGCGACGCACACGTTCGTGTAGTTGATGTTGCGGTCGATGATGTAGGTGACGACGCCCTCCGGGTGGAGCCGCTGCCGGACCGCGTCGGCGAGCATGCCCAGCTCGAGGAAGTCGCCGTCGCGCAGGAGCGCCACGCCTTCCTGGCGGCTCAGCCGCTCCCCGGCCAGGACCTTCTTCGCGACCGCTTCAGCGACGGGCATGGAACCTCAGCTCGGGGACCCGCGGGATGAGCCCGAGGCCGTGGGCGCGGCGGTAGAACTCCCGCAGCCCCCGCAGCTCCGGCTCGCCCAGCTCGTAGACGATGTTCCGGCGCAGGTACGCTTCGCTCTCCGGCCCCCGTCCGGCGCCGAGCCCATTGTACTGCGCGGCGATCTGCGAGAACGCGGCCTGGCCGGCCCGCAGCGCCTGCTGGAGCCGCGCCACGCCCGCTTCGTCCACCGCGCCCGGCCGGCCGGCCCAGAACGCGAACACGAAGGGCAGGCCCGTCCGCGAGGCCCACTCCTCGCCGAGGTCGAGCCGCTCGGCGTCGCCGCGGAAGTAGAGGGCGGGATCGCCGATGACCAGGGCCGCGTCGGCGGCGGCCAGCATGTCCTCCACCGGGGGGCCCATCGTCGCGTAATCGGGATCGCGGCCCAGCCGCTCGCGGAGCAGGATCTTCGCCAGGGCCACGCTGGTGCGCGAGGACGCATCGAGGACGACGCGGCGCGCCTGCGCGAGCGGACGGCGGTGGAAGAGGTTCACGGAGCGCACGGGGCCGCGGCTGGCGATCGCGATGCCGGGGACGATCGCGTAGTCCCCCGCCGCGTACTCCACCGACGGGATCATGCCGAGGTCGATCTCGCCCGCGTGGAGCCGCTCGGCGATGCGGGACGGCACGTCGCGGACAAGCGTGAACCGCGGATCGCCCTCCAGCCCGTGCACGAGCGGCACCGCGTTGAGGTACGACACGACGCCCAGACGCAACGGCCGTTCGTTCACCATTCGCGCACCACGTTGAAGATCGTGTCGCGCTCGACCGGCCGCCGGCCGGCCTCGCGGATGAGCCGCACCAGCTCGGGGACGGTCAGCGCCTGCGGCGTCTTCGCCCCCGCGTCGTGGGCGATCTTCTCCTCGGTCACGGTGCCGTCGATGTCGTCCGCTCCGAAGGACAGCCCCACCTGGGCCAGGCGGGGGCCGATCATGATCCAGTACGACTTGATGTGCGGGAAGTTGTCCAGCATCAGCCGCCCGACCGCGATCGCCTTCAGGTCCTCGAAGGCGGTCGTCTCGGGGCAGTCCATGGCCGGGGCTTCCCAGGGCTGGAAGGCGAGCGGGATGTAGGTCACGAAGCCGGCCGTCTCGTCCTGCAGCTCGCGCAGGCGGACGAGGTGGTCGACGCGGTCCTCCACCGACTCGATGTGGCCGTACAGCATCGTGGCGTTGGTGGGGATGCCGAGCCGATGGGCCTGCCGCATCACGTCCAGCCACTGGTCCGCGTCGGCCTTGCCCCGCACGATCTTGTCGCGGGTCTCCGCGGCGAAGATCTCCGCCCCCCCTCCGGGCATGGAGTCGAGGCCCGCCTCCTTCAGCTCGGCGAGCACCTTCTCCACGCTCATGCGATAGAGCCGGTGGAAGAAGAAGACCTCCACCGCGGTGAACGCCTTGACGTGGATCTCGGGCCGGACCCGCTTGATCCCCCGCATCATGTCGGTGAAGTAGCTCCAGGGCAGGTCGGGGTGCAGGCCGCCGACGATGTGCACCTCGCGCACCGCCTCGGGCAGGCCGCCCACCGTGCGGAGGATCTCGTCCAGTCCCATCGTGTAGGCCCGCGGCTCCCCTTTCCTGGCCGCGAAGGCGCAGAAGTCGCAGGTCGCCGCGCAGACGTTGGTGTGGTTGAGGTGGGTGTTCCGCACGAAGTACGCGACGTCGCCGTGGCGGCGCTCCCGGACGAGGTTGGCCAGGTGCCCGATGGCGAGCAGGTCGTGGCTGCGGTAGAGCGCGACGCCGTCGGCGAAGGACAGGCGCTCGCCGGCCATCACCTTTGCGCGGATGGGATCGAGCGCGTTGTCGCGGGCTCTGGTCTCGACGAGGGCGGTCGCCACCGAAAGCCTAGGTTAGCACCCGCCCGAGGCGGCCGGCAAACCTCTCGTCAGTCCCTGCGCGCGAGGTAGGCCTGACTCGATGCCAGCTCGGGACGCCCGCCGTCGGCGTGAGCGGCCAGGGACTGCAGCTCGGCGTAACGCTCGCGGGCGCGGTCGCGCTCGCCGGCCAGCTCGGCCGCCCGGGCGGCGCCGTAGACGCTGCGGAACCGTCCCGGGGCGACGGCGAGGCAGGCTTCGTACGCTTCCCGGGCCTCCCCCGGCCGCCCCAGCTCGAGCCGCAGGTCGCCCAGCATCTCGCGAGCGGGCAGCACCGCCCCCGGCGTGACCGGGCTCTTGTCGGTCGCGTCCTCCATCTCGGCCGCCGAGCGCATCAGCCGCTCGGCCTCTTCCGGCCGCCCTTCGGCATGGGCGATCCAGGCCGCGGCCGAGAGGCGCTGGATCTCCACCTGCTGCGCCCAGTAGGCGTCCTTGCCCTGGACGAGCGCGTCGTGGATCGCCTGGAGACGGGCGAGCGCCGCCCGCGCGGTGGCGACGTCCCCGCCCCGGGCCCCGCCGATCGCGCGGGCGAAGTGCGTGATCGCCTCCGCGTACGGGAAGCTGGCCCACGGGAACGAGGCCGGGCGCACCCCGAGCGCGGCGGCCTCCCCCCACTGCCGGCGCTCGAGCGCGTCACGCGCGGGGACGGCGGCGAGGGCGTAGGCCGCGGCGAACTGCTCCACGTCGAGCTTGTCCACCGCCGCCACCTGCTGCGCAACGGCGTGCGCCTTCGCGTCCTGGCCTTCCTGGAGGTACGCGTACGCGAGGTAGTCGAGGGCGTGTAGCTCGTCGAAGGACGTGGCGCCGGGGTGGGTCCGGGCCATGTGCTCGCGGGCGCAAGCGGCGGAGGCGAGGTTCGACTGGATGGACTCGTCCCACAGGCCGAGCCGCGTGAAGATGTGCGACGGCATGTGGAGAGCATGGGGGGCCGAAGGCGCGATCTTCGAGTAGGCGCGAGCCGCCGGCAGGGCCAGGCTGGCCAGCGGCGGGTAGTCGAAGCTGTGGATGAGATAGTGGGCGACGCCGGGATGGTCGGGCGCTTGAGGGAGGACGCGGTTCAGGATCACCGCCGCCTGCTTCTGCCGGGCAAAGGTCTTGTCGGAGGGCGGACTGTTGCCGAGGAGAGCGAGGGCGTAGAAGACCTGCGCCTCCTGGTCCGCGGGATGGCGCCGCGCCACCTGCTCCATCGCCTTTTCGAAGGCCAGCGAGCGGGCGGCGTGGTCCAGCCGCTCGGAGTCCTGGTAGTACGCCGCCACCGCCGCGACGTAGTCCTGCTCCCGCTCGGTGCGCGCGCGCGCCGCCCCCGCCTTCTCCACTGCCTCGCGGCCCCGGGCGAGCTCGGCCGGCCCCGGCGCGGCCGCCGGGTTGCCGGCGGCCCACACCGGATGGAAGAGGCTCATGGCGACGCCCCACCACGCCATCGCGCACGACGGGTCGGCGGCCGCCGCCTCCCGGAAGGTCCGCTCGGCCTCCTCGTAACCGAAGGAGTGCAGCAACGCGACACCGCGCGTGAACGTCCGCTGCGCCCCGGGCGAGCAGGACACCTCGAAGTCCACCTTCCCCAGCTTCTCTCCCGCGGGATGTCGATGGCCTTCATCGGCCGGCACGACGGCGGCGACTCCGAGAGCAGAGAGCAGGACGATCGATCCACGGACGAGGCTCATGCCGGTCTCCTTCGCGACGCTCCGGTCGGCTTCGGGGCTGAAGATTCTACACCCCGGTTGCGGCGCAGCGGATCCGCGCCGAGAATGCGGCCCTTGCCAGCAGGGATGCCGTGACCGAGCCACGCTTCCCGGACCTGCGAGCCTTTCTCGACCAGCTCCGGCGCGAGGGCGACCTGGCCACGATCTCGGTCCCCGTCGACCCCCGGCTGGAGGCGGCCGAGATCCACCGGCGCGTCATCGCCGCCGGCGGTCCGGCGCTGCTCTTCGCGAACCCGGTGGGCGCGGAGACGCCGCTCGTCACCAACCTCTTCGGCACCCGTCGCCGGGCCGAGATGGCCTTCGGCACGCGCCCGCTGCGCCTGGTGCGGCGCATCGCGGAGCTGGCCGAAAGCCTCCTGCCGCCGACCCCGGGCAAGCTCTGGCGGGCGCGCGACCTCGGCCGCGAGCTGCTGCGCGTGGGCACCCGGCGCCGGCGCTCGGGCCCGGTGACCGAGCAGGTCAGCTCGGACGTGCGGCTCGACCGCCTGCCCGTGCTCACCTGCTGGCCGGAGGACGGCGGCCCGTTCATCACCCTGGCCCTCGTCTACACGGAGCATCCGGAGGGCCGCGGCTCCAACCTCGGCGTCTATCGCCTCCAGGTCTACGACGAGCGGCGCACGGGCATGCATTGGCAGATCGGCAAGGGCGGCGGGTTCCATTACGCGCTGGCCGAGGCGCGGCGCGAGAGCCTGGCCGTGACCGCGTTCCTCGGCGGCCCGCCCGCCCTGGCGCTGGCCGCGGTGGCGCCGCTGCCCGAGAACGTGCCCGAGCTGATGCTGGCCAGCCTCATCGCCGGGCAGAAGCTCGACGTCGTGCGCGGACCGGGTCCCCATCCGCTGGTGGCGGAGTGCGAGATCGCTCTCGTGGGCGCGGTCCCTCCGGGCGTGCGCAGGGCGGAGGGTCCCTTCGGCGACCACTACGGCTACTACTCGCTCCGCCATGACTTCCCGGTCTTCGAGGTCCGGCACCTCGCGCGCCGCCGCGACGCGATCTACCCGGCCACCGTCGTCGGCAAGCCGCGGCAGGAGGACTTCTACATCGGCGACCTGCTGCAGGAGCTGCTCTCCCCCTTGTTCCCGCTCGCCATGCCCGGCATCGAGTCGGTGTGGGCCTACGGCGAGACCGGCTACCACTCGCTGGCGGCGGCGGTCGTGCGCCAGCGCTACGCGCGGGAGGCCCTGCGCGGGGCGTTCCGCATCCTCGGCGAAGGGCAGCTCTCGCTCACCAAGTTCCTCCTCCTGGCCGACCGGCCGGTGGACCTCCGCGACTTCCCGGCCACGCTCCAGCACGTGCTGGAGCGGACCGATCCCCGCACCGACCTCTACGTCTTCGCCAACACCTCGATGGACACGCTCGACTACACCGGCCCCCGCGTGAACGAGGGCTCGAAGGGAGTGTGGATGGGGCTCGGCGACCCGGTGCGGGAGCTGCCGCGGGAGTTCCGTCCCCGCCCCGGGCTTCCCGAAGGCGCGGGCGACGCGATCGTCTTCTGCCCCGGGTGCCTGGTGGTGGGCGGCCCGGCCTTCCCGAGCGAGCCGGGCGCGGCGGCCCGCTTCGCGCGCCACCCCGCCTTCGCGGGCTGGCCGCTCCTCGTGCTCACCGACGAGCCCCGGCGCGCCGCGCGCAGCGTGATCAACTTCCTCTGGACGACCTTCACCCGCTTCGAGCCCGCGGCCGACCTCCACGCCGCGGCCGAGCACACCGTGCGGCATCACGTGGCCTATATGCCGCCCATCCTGATCGACGCTCGCCTCAAGCCGGGCTTCCCGAAGGAGCTGGGCTGCGATCCCGACACGGCCGCGCGGGTCGGCCGCCGCTGGAAGGAATACTTTGATCGGCCCGTCGAGATGGGCGACGCGGAGTCAGCCGGCTTGGACAAAGCCTGAGGAAGAACACCCGACCCATTCATTTTTGTCAGATTCTCGGCACGATCGACTATCCAAGCTCAAGGAGCACTTGACGTCTGAGCCGCCACCCGTATACTACGCGGCAATTTATTCGGGGGCCGTATCCCGAGGGGGTTGTGGCCGTGAGACGACTGCGCCTGCTCGCCGCCCTCGCCCTGCTCCTGCTGCCGATCCGTCTCCCCCTCAAGATGGAGTACCAGGCCGCGTCGATCCTCCCGCTGCCCATCCTTCCGCCGCTGCCGCCCGCGCGCACCGTGGAGCGTTCCCTGCGGGTCGTCAGCGGCACGATCGCGCGCAACACCACCCTGGAAAGGGCCCTCGGCGCGAGCCTCGATGCGACCAACATCCACTACCTCGTCCTGACCGCGCGGCCGCTCTACGACCTGGCCCGGCTCTCGGTCGGCCATCCCTTCGACGTCAGCCTCGATACGGACGGCCTGCTCGCCGCCTTCTCGTACGGCATCGACGAGCTGCGGACGCTGCGGGTCAAGCGCAACGGCGACGGCCTCGAAGCGCAGGTCGAGACGCGCCGCTACGACACGCGGGCCGAGGCGATCGCCGGCCGGATCAGCTCCAGCCTGTTCGGCGCGGTCGAGGAGGCCGGTGAGAGCGACCAGCTCGCCCTCGACCTGGCCGCGATCTTCGAGTGGGACGTCGACTTCAACACCGAGCTGCAGCCCGGCGACTCGTTCCGGGTGGCGGTGGAGAAGATGTACCTGGAGGGCCGCTTCGCGCGTTACGGCCGCATCCTCTCCGCCCAGCTCGTGCGGGGCAGCCGCACGCTGCGCGCGGTGCGCTTCGACGGCCCGCGCGGTCCCGAGTACTACACCCCCGGCGGTGTGCCCCTGCGCAAGACCTTCCTCCGCTCGCCGCTCAAGTTCTCGCGCATCAGCTCGCGGTTCACCCACGCCCGGCTGCATCCCATCCTCAACGTCGTCCGCCCCCACCTCGGCGTGGACTTCGCCGCTCCCATCGGCACGCCGGTGCGGGCGGCCGCGGACGGCGTGGTGCTCGCCGCCGGGTGGTCGGGCGGCTATGGGCGGGTCGTCCGGCTGCGGCACACCCGGGGCCTGGAGACGCTCTACGGCCACCTCTCCCGCATCGACGTCCGGCGCGGCCAGCGGGTGGTCCAGGGGGATCGCATCGGCGCGGTCGGCATGACGGGGCTGGCCACCGGTCCCCACCTCGACTACCGGACGATCCGCAACGGCACGTTCGTGAACCCGCTCACGATCCAGCCCCCGCCCCCCCAGCCGGTGCCCGCCTCGGCCCGGACGGCCTTCGAGGCCGAGCGCGACCATGAGCTGGCCCTGCTCGAGCCCGCCGGCGCGATCGTGGCCGACGATACACCGGGCCCCCGCCGCTAGCTTCGAGACTGGACGGCCCCGGGGCCCCGCCGTACACTGGGGCATGCGGGCTTTCGTGCTCCCGGCCCTCCTCGCCGCCACCGTCTTCGCGGGTGAGGTCGACGTGCGGAACACCGCCGCGGGGCGCATCAGCTTGCGCGTCAGCTCCGCGCCCCTGTCGGACGTGCTCGACCGCATCGCCCGCCAGACCGGGATGAAGGTGATCTACGACGGCCCGCCGCCCCGCGCGCTGGTGCGAGAACGGCAGTTCGACGACGCCACGCCGGCCGACGCGGTCACGAACGTCCTCGAGGGACTGGGCGTGAGCTATGCCCTGCGTCTCGACGCCACCGGGTCCCGGGTCGACACGCTTCTCGTCCTCGGCGCCACGGGCGCTCCGGCCCCGCCCGCCGTTCCCGCGGCGCCGCGCGCGCTCGTCCCGCGCCTGCCCGGCATGAGGAACCCTCCGCCCGCCGACGACGGCGACGACGAAGCTTCCCCGGAACGGCTGCCGGAGGAGCAGCGGCCGCGGGAGAACAAGGAAGAGCCGGCGCGACCAGCGCCGCTCGGCATGCCCGCCTTCCCGCCGCCGGTCGGCCCGATCAACCCGCTCACGATGCCGACGCCGGTCCCCGCCCCGTCTCCGACGCCGCCGCCGCAGTAGTCCGTTCGCGCCCGAGCGAGCGGACGCTCAGGGACGCGGCAGGGCGGAGGGCGACGGGCTCACGCCGATTCCGCCTGGTAGCGGCCGCACGCCCTGGTCGCGGCCGAGCAGCCGCGGCTGGCCGGCGAGGAAGAGCCACTGGTCATAGCGTGTGCGGCCGTTGAAGAGCCGCAGGCTCTTGTCCTTCTTGGTGCTGGCCACCCCCAGGATCGCGCCCTGCGTCTGTCCGGGCGCTCCCGGCCCCGCCGCGAGCCCGCCCGCGCCCGGCACGCTCCCCGCCGCGCCGGCGGAGACCGAGGACCCCGGCCCGGCCGACGCTCCGGCGCCGGGAGCCCCGGCCGGGCCGGCGGCCAGCACCGCTTCCCCCGGATGGATGACGCGCCACTTGCCGTTCTCGCTCATCGGGTCGACGTACGCCTTCCGGAGGTAGTGGCCCTTGACGAGCGCCTCCATCGAGACCGGCAGCGCGTTGCCGTTCTTGCGCTGGTAGCGCTCGATGGCGCGGGCGATCTGGTCGCCGCGGAAGTACAGCTCCTCCTCCCGGTCGTTCTTCATGATGTAACGCCAGGTGGGCACGGCCGCCCCCATGAGGATGAGCATCACCGTGATGGCCGCGACGAGGACGACGAGGGAGAAGCCGGAGTCGTTTCGCGGTCTCACCGACCCGGCTTCACTGGGTCGCCTGGTACCGGCCCAGCACGTTCTGCACGTACCGGCGCGTCTCGGCGTAGGGAGGCACGCCGCCGTGGCGAGCGACCGCCCCCATGCCCGCGTTGTAGGCGGCCAGGGCCTTGCCCAGGTCCCCATCATAGCGGGCGACGAGCGAGCGCAGGTATCGCGAGCCGCCGTCGAGGTTGGCGGCGGGGTCGAACGGGTCGGCGACGCCCAGCTCGCGGGCGGTGGCGGGCATGAGCTGCATGAGGCCTTGCGCGCCCCTGGGCGAGACGGCCTGAGGCTGGAAGCCCGACTCCACCGCGACCACGGCTCGCACCAGAGCCGGGTCCAGCCCGTGCCGCCGGGCGGCCTCGGCGGCCAGCCGCTCCAGGTCGATCGGCGTCGACGCGGCGGCCGGCCGGATCTCTTCGATGATCTCGTCGGGCACGATCCCCCGCACCATTGCCGCCGGCAGGCCCACCTCGCCCCCCTCCTTCAAGACCAGCACGACGGTGTCGCCTTCCACGCGGCGGGCGCTGACCTTGAGTGTCGTCCCATTGACGAGGAGCGCGATGTCGGCCCGGACGGCGGCGGGCACCCCGAGCAGGAAGGCGGCGGCGAGGATCGGGGCCGTCTTCATCTCAGTTGATCGTGACCAGCGCGGTGGCGGTAATGCCGTTGGCGGTGGTGGCGCGGACGGTCACCGTCTTCGGAGCCAGGGCGGGGTCGTAGCTCGTGCGCAGCACGTCCTCGGCTCGCCCGTCGTTGTCGGTGAACACCGGCTGACCTCCGCTCAGGAACCGCTCGGTGGAGGGGTTGCCCTCTATTGTAAAGATCACGGGGACGTTCGCAACCGGGTTGCCGTTGGCGTCGAAAACCTCGGCGAGGACGGTCGTGCTGCGGCTGCCCGTGATCCGCGGCGGGTTGGCGCTCAGGAACAGGCGCGTGGGCCGGGCGCTGCCGATCGTCACCGTGACCGTGGCCGACGCCTCGGTCGCCGTCACCGCGGAGGCGCCCGTCGGCGACGTCACGGAGAACCCGACCACGCCCGGGCGCTCGGAGGTGGTGCTCGGGGAAGGCGTGGGCGTGGTGCTGCTGCCGCCGCCGGAGACCGCGGTCACCGTTGCCGTTCCCGACCGGCTGTCGGAGACGAGGTTGACCCGCACGACGCCGTCGTTGGTTTTGCCCTGCTCGTCGATCCGCCCCAGGTTCGTGAAGAACTGCACGACGGTCCCGTCGACGACCGGCTGGCCATCCGGCTCGATGAGGAGCCCGGAGATGATGGACACGTCGCCGTGGGCGGCGATGAACTCGGGGTTGGCGTGGAGCTCCATCGTCGAGCCCGGCGGCGCCACCCTGATCGCCTGGTTGCACGTGCCCAGGGCCACCGCGAGCAGGATCAGGGCCGCTTTCCTGAGGTTCATGAGGCACCTTTCGTCGATTCGAAGCTTCACGGCGACACCACCACGCGCACGGGCGCGCTGACCCCGACCTGCTGGCTGCCGGTGACGGTGGTCATCGTCAGCGATTCCATGGTCACGGCCCCGGCTCCCTGCCGCAGCGCGCGGAACGTGACGGTGGCGACCATGCCCGAGCCCGACGCCCCGGTTGCCCGCGTGAACTTGGCCCTCGCCCGTCCCGGCTCCAGGCCGCGCTCGACACCGACCGCCGCCCCGTCGAGGGTCAGCAGCGGGCCGGGTCCCACGTCGGCGGCCTCGAGCAGCGCCGGATCGTAGGCGACCACCATCTCCATCCCGACCACCTCCTGCGCGTTCAGCAGCACGACGGAGATGTTGGCCGTCTCTCCGACCCTCAGCGTGGCCTCGGCGGGGCTCATGGCCGCCGTCGGCCCCCGCTTCTCCCCGGCGGGCACGGACGGCGCGCCCGAAGGCTCCATCACGGTCCCCGGGGGCACGGACCGGGCGGGCGGCGCGGCGGCGGACGGCGGCGGGACGGCTTCCGTTGGCGGCGGAACGGCCGGCGTCGGGGTGGGGGCGGGCGTCGGGCCCGGGATCGGGACCGGGGGGAGCGGGGCCTCCTCGGGCTGGCCGAAGAGCGGCGGCCGGGCGCTCGGCACGCGCACCTGCTCGGCCGAGCCGACGTAGAGCGAGGCCAGGTCCTCCTCGACCAGCCGCGGCGCGCGGAGCAGGTGGGGGGTGAGGGAGATGATGATCTCGCTGTCGTCCCTGGTGTTGCCGGGGCTGTTGGAGGTGAGGATCTTGTTCAGGATGGGAATGCTCCGGACGCCGAGGATCCCCTTGAAGTTCTCTGTCTCGCGCGACTGGACGAGGCCGCCGAGGAGGTTCGTCTCCCCGTCGTGGACCCGCAGCACGCCCTCCAGCTTGCGGCTCAGGAAGGTCGGGACGTTGATGGGGTTCTGGCCCGTTCCGACGTTCTGGAGCCCTCCCACCTGGCTGAACTCGGTCGACAGCTCGAGCGTGATCTCCCCGCTGGCGTTCACCCGGGGCGTGATCTGGAGGTTCACGCCCACGTTGCGGTAGTTGAACGAGGTGGCGGGGGCGAACGTCGTCACGCCGGGCTGGGTGGCCGTGAACGTCGTCACCGGCACCGGCACCTCCTGGCCGATGTTGAGCTTGGTCGGCTTGCCCTCCGCGGCCCGCAGCCGGGGCGCGGCCAGGATGCGGACGGTGTTGTCGGTCTGCAGGAAGTTCGCGAAGAGCGTCGAGGGGATGCTGACGACGAAGTCGGCCAGGTTCAGCGAGGACAGCAGGTGCGCGCGGAGGCTCGTGAAGCCACCCGAGACCTCGTTGGCGGCGCCGGTGGGCGAGAAGGTTTCCGACACCGAGTAGTTGGACAGCTCTATGCCGTATTGCTTCAGCCGGTTCCGGCTGACCTCCAGGATCTCCACGTCGACGATGACCTCGCCCCGCGCCTTGTCGTTGGCGTCGATCACCCGCTCGGCCAGCGCGAGCTGGTCGACCGTGCCGATGACCGTGATCGATCCCAGGGTGGGGTTGGACGCCACCTTGGCCGCCGTCCCGAGCATCTGCTTGAGCACGACCTCCACGTCCTTCACGTCGGCGTTCTGCAGGTAGAAGGTGCGCAGCAGCACCTCGTCGTAGGTGCGGTGCTTGGCCGGGCTCTCGGGCACGATGATGATCGTGTTCTGGTCGAGCACCTTGTAGAAGAGCCGGTTGCTGAAGGTCAGCCGGTCGAGCGCCTCCTCGAAGCTGAGGCCCGAGAGGTCCACGTCCACCCGCTTGTCGCGGTAGTCGAAGTCGAACAGCACGTTCACCCCGGCCAGCTTGCCCAGCGTCTCCAGGACCTTCTGGAGCGACGTGTCCGGGAAGTGGAGCCGGATGGGCGACGTGCTCCGCGGAGACAGCACCGGCACCCCCGGCCGGGAGGCCTGCACGCGCGCCTTCATCGTCTCGAACTCCGACAGCCGCCGCTTCTCCTCGTCGCGCTTGCGGATCCGGTCCTGGATCTCGATCCGCTGGTCGGCGGCCGCCTTGTTGCTGGGGTCGTAGTCGGTCGCGATCTTCAGCTCGTCGGAGGCCTTGTCGAGGTCGCCGGCCGAGAGCGCCTTGCGGGCCTGGTCCTGGTGATAGCGGCTGGCCTGGATGCGGGCGTTCTCCAGGGTGATCTTGTAGCCGATGTTGTCCGGGTCCTTCCGCAGCGCTTTCGTGAGCCGGGCCACCGCGAGGTCCCAGTTGCCCTTCTTGGCCTCGTTCTGCCCCTGGCGGTAGGCCCACTTCGCGGCGCAACCCGCCGAGGCCAGCCCGGCCCCGATGACGACCAGCAGCACGGCCGCCACGCGCCCCGGCCTCGGCTTCACTTGCCCCCCAGGGGGATGCGGCGGGTCTGTTCGGAGCCCACCTCCTGGATGTCGACCGACTCCAGGCCGATGCGGACGATGCGGAAACGGTTGCCCACGAGCTGTCCCGCCTGCCCGGTCAGGACCTCCTCCCGGTCGGTCAGGAAGACGGCCACCTTCAGGCCCCGCTTGTCCTCGATCGCGCCGACATAGCGGATGTTCAGCGGAGGGAGAGGGGTCGGGGTGGGTGGCGGGGTGGGAGCCGCCGGTCCCACGAAAGGAGGCGGGGTGGCCACCGTGACGGGGGGCGGGGTCGGCGGCGGGGTGGGGGGCACGCCGAAATCGAACAGGTCGCGGCGGCCCATCCCGGGCTCGGTCACCTTCCGCGCGTCGAGCCGGGCGAGGTCGATGCGCGGCACCTCGGGCTCGGCTCCCACCGGTCCCGCTCCCCCGCCCCCCCCGGCGGCGGCGCCGTCGGCCGACGCGGTCGAAGGCGGACCGCTGCGCGCCCAGAAGTACAGGGCCACGGCGAGCCCGACGACCAGCACCGCGCCCGCCGCCCCTTGCTGAGCCCGGGTCACCATTCGTTGTACGGCGTCCCTGCCGCGGAGGCGGACGTGGAGGCGCTCTTGACGTCGAAGACTCCCGGGGTCTCGGCCGGGTTGTCGGGGCTCTGCTCGGCGTACACGACCTCCCAGTCCGCGGCGCCGGTGATCGGGTCGGCCGGGACCTTGCGGAGGTAGCCCTCTTCGACGAGCGCGTCGAGCGAGGCCGGGTACTTCCCCTTGTCGGCGTAGTACTGGTCGATGACGTCGCGGAAGCGGAAGAGGTCCTCCTTGAGCACCGCCTCGCGGGACTGGATGATGGCGGACTTGTAGTTCGGCAGCGCGATGCCGACCAGGATCCCGATGATCGCGACCACCGTGATCAGCTCGAGGAGGGTGAATCCCCCGTCCCGCCGCACGCCATTGTTTACCATATTCGTCAGTTCGGGGGGGTACAAGCCAACGAGCGCACCCCCCCGCGCGCATTCGCGCTCCCCCCCCAGTCGCTCGCTCGCGAGTCAATCGCTCGCTCGCTGCTCACGGCTCACCACTCCTTGTAATGCGAGCCGTCGAGGCCCTTGGATTCGCTCTTGGAGTAGACGTCCCACACGTTCTCGCCGCACCAGCTCGTGCTGTCCGGGTCGTCCTGGTAGCACCGCTGTCCCCATTCGGTCTTGCCGGTCATGGGGTCGGAAGGGATCCGGCGGAGGAACTTCAGCTTCACGTCGGTCTTGCCGACCTGGTTCACGCCTTTGACGAGGGTGTCGAGGTCGGGCGGGTAGCCTTCGCTCCCCACCTTGACGTCGGTGCCGCCGATCTTGCCCGTGTCGACCGCCTTCTTGTAGTCGTCGAGCGCGGTGCGGATGATGCGCAGCGCGCGGCGCAGCTCCAGCTCCTTCTGCCGGGTGCGCACGACGCGCGTCATGGGCAGCACGGCCGACGCGAGGATCATGAGGATCGCCGCGGTGGCGACCATCTCCAGGTACGTGAAACCGCCCTCGGTGGGCCTAGCGCCCATGGCCGTCCCCCTTGCCCTCCGCCCGTACGTAGGCGCTCAGGACGACGTCCAGCTCGGCCTCCCCACCCGTCCCCCGCTTCCGCAGGTTCACCTGGTCCACGGTCATGAAGTGCGGCGAGCGCTCCATGCGGTCGAGGAAGGCGGTGAGCTGCCGGTAGGTTCCGGAGACAGGCATCGTGATCGTGTAGCGCGTGAGGGGCAGGCCCCTGACCGGCTCGGGCTCATAGGAGCGCTGGCTCACCTTGAGCCGCAGCTCGCGGGGCACCCGCTGCAGCTCTTCGAGCACCGACAGCAGCGAGCTCCGGCTGCCCAGGCCGCCGTAGAACCGCCCCGCGTCGGCGGCGTTGGCCTGCAGCGCGTCGGTCCGCCGCCGCAGGCGCGCCACCGTCGACCGCTCGCTCTCAACCTCAGAACGCAGCGAGGCCACCCGCTCGGCCAGGCTGCGCTCCTCCATGCGCCTGGGCAGCGTGTAGACGAAGAACACGACTGCGTTGAGCGCGGCCAGCGCTCCCACCGCGATCCACGCCTGCCGGCGCCGGCGCGGGTTCACGGCAGGGTCCCCCCGGGGCCGGCGCCCGCCGCCGAAGCCGCCTGGGCCGGCGGGAGGCTGGGGGGCTGGCTGCCCGGGGACGCCGCCCGATACTTCATCGTGAAGCGCACCTCTCCCGCCTCCCCCTCCCCCCTCAGATAGACGTCGTCGAACTCCCGGCGGCCTTCGAGCCGGCGTACAAATTCCCGGGCCTCCTCGGGAGTCCGGGCCACGGCGCCGACGTCCAGGAGGACCTCACCCTTCCGGACGGTGGGGGCGACGGTGACCAGCCTGACCCCGTCGGGAAGCACGGCCTCGAAATGCGAGAAGAGGAGGGTCCAGGAGAAGGCCCGCCGGTCGACCAGGTCCTTGATGAGCGCCCACTCGGTCATCCCCGCCGGATCGGGCCGGTTGGACCTCTGGGAGCGCGTCTCGGCGCGCAGGCGGGCGGACTCGGCTTCGAGCGCGGCCGCCTCCTGCCGCACACCGGAGGTTCGCCCGGGAAGCAGTTGGCGCAGGAGGAGCGCGTGCTCGGCGGTCAGGGCCAGCACGCCGAGCGCGGCCACCCCGAGCAGCAGGGCGGGCAGCCGCTCGTTGCGAAAGGGCTGACTGGCGAGGTTCAGCGGCCTCACGGCCGGCTCCGCGCCAGGCAGGCGGCCGCGCCCGCCAGGGCCTGGCTCACGGCGCGCCCGGGGGCGGCGGCCCGCAGGGCAGGCCACGGCTCCAGGACCTCCGGCCGCACCTCCAGCGGCGGCTCCAGCAGAGCCACCGCCTGCTCGGGCGGAAGTAGGGCGGAGCGGACGACGGCCTGGGCAAGGCTCTTTCCCCCCAGCCGCTCGCGGTAGTAGATCAGCGTATTGGCCGCTTCCCGGGCCACGTCCGCCGGCGATGCCGCGGCTTCCCCGGCCAGGGTCCGGACGAGGATCGGCCATTCGCCGCGAGCCAGCAGCAGGGTCACGTAACCCTCGTCCCAGTTCACGAGCAGCCGGTCTCCCGCGGGCAGCGCGTCGAAGGCGGAGCGGAGCAGGGCCAGGCCTGAAAGCTCCACCAGGCCGGGGTGCACCCCGACCGCGCGGCAGGCCTGCTCGTACCCCTCCAACACCGGCCGGTACACGGCGGCCACCAGCACGGAGTCGGAGGCCGGAGGGCCGCCGCTGGCGATGGCGATCCCGGCTTCGCGGATGTCGAAGGGCACGGCCTTGCGGAGCCGGAACCGGATCATCTCCTCCCGCTGCTTGTCGCCCTGGCCCCCGGCCTCGGCGGCCGAGAGCAGCGCCACCCGCGCCACCGGGTCGGGCAGCACGAGGGCCACGCGTCCGACGTGGAGGGCGCCTGCGCGCTCCAGCACGGACCGCAGGGTCTCCTGGAAGGCGCGGGGATCGGCGAGGTTGGGCTGGGTCATGGAGAGCCGGACGGCGCCTGGCGGCAGGTCGAGGGAGGCGGCCGCGGCCAGGCTGACGCGGCGGCCGTCCCGGGCCAGCCGCACGACGCCCAGCGAGCGGGCCCGCACCTCGACGGCTGCCATGGGGAGAGCAGGGTCCAGCAGGTAGCGGCGGAGCGACCGCCGGCCCCGGCCGGTGGCCCGGGCCAGTGCGTGAAGAGCATCCCGCGGCGCGGCCGCGGGAGAGGTCAAGCGACCTCCACGAAGGTGACCTTGTTGATCTCGTGCAGCGTCGTGTGGCCAGCCAGCGCCTTGGCCACGGCCGAGTCGCGCAGGAACACCATCCCCTCGTCCCGAGCCGCGCGCTTGATGTCGGCGCTGCTGTGCCGGGCGAGAATCAGCTCTCGCACGTGGTCCGACACGTCGAGCAGCTCACAGATGGCCGTCCGGCCGACGTACCCGGTGCCGCCGCACTCCAGGCATCCGGCCCCCTCGTAGAACCACATCTCGCCGTACGTCCCGGCGTCGAGGCCCGACTCCGCCAGCAGCTCGGGCGAGGCCTTCACCCGTCGCTTGCAGTGGAGGCAGATCTTGCGGACGAGCCGCTGGGCGAGCACGCAGTTGAGGGCGGATACGAAGTTGTAGGGTTCTATCTTCATGTTCAAGAAGCGGCCGAGCACGTCGATCACGTTGTTCGCGTGGACGGTGGTGAAGACGAGGTGGCCGGTGAGCGCGGACTGGATCGCGATGTCGGCCGTCTCCGCGTCGCGGATCTCGCCCACCATGATCTTGTCGGGGTCGTGGCGGAGGATCGACCGCAGGCCGCGGGCGAACGTGAGGCCCTTCTTCTCGTTGACCGGGATCTGGGTGACGCCCTTGAGCTGGTACTCGACGGGGTCCTCGATGGTGATGATCTTGTCTTCCTCGGTCTTGATCTCGGAGAGCGCGGCGTAGAGGGTGGTGGTCTTGCCGCTGCCGGTGGGGCCGGTGACGAGGACCATCCCGTACGGCTCCCGGATGAAGCGCCGGAAGCGGGCCAGCTCCTTGTCGTCGTGTCCCAGGACGTCCAGGCGCAGCGAGGAGAACGTCTTGGAGAGGCTCTCCTTGTCCAGGATCCGGATGACGGCGTCCTCGCCGTGGACCGACGGCATCACCGAGACGCGGAAGTCGATGGAGCGGCCGCCGATCTTCACGCGGAAGCGGCCGTCCTGGGGCACCCGCTTCTCGGCGATGTCCAGCTCGGACATGACCTTGATGCGGCTGATGAGGGCGGAGTGGTGCTCCTTGGCGATCGGCTTCATGGCCGGCTGGAGCACGCCGTCGATGCGGTACTTGATGACCACCTCGGAGTCGCGCGTCTCGATGTGGATGTCGGAGGCGCGGCGGTTCAAGGCGTCGAAGATGGCCGAGTCCACGAGCTTGACGAGGGGTGAGGCGTCGGCCTGGATCTTGTCGATCGAGAGGACCTCGTCGCCGTTCTCGTCTCCCCGCAGGATCTGGATCTTGAAGGACTCGCCGGCCTCTTCGAGCACGCGGGCCGTGCCCTGGCCGCGCTTGAGGGCCTCCTGGATCGCCGACGGCGTGCCCACCGCCGGCTGGATGGGGGTCTGCAGGAGCAGGCTCAGCTCGTCCACCACGGGGATATCGGTCGGGTCGGCCATCACCAGCACCAGCCGGCCGGCCTCCCGCCGGTAGGGCAGGAAGTTGTAGCGGAACATCAGCTCCACGGGCACCGACTTCAGGATCTCGGGGTCCGGAGCGAAGGAGCCGACGTCCACGTACTCGAGGCGGTAGCGCTCCGCCAGCGCTCGGGCGGCCGACTCCTCTGCCGGCAGGTCCGGCGCCTCCGGGCGCGCGACGAGCGGCGGTCTCAGCTCCTCGGCCACGTTCGCTCCTGCTGGCTCATCGCTGGATGGCGGAGATCGCCTCGAAGAGGGGCAGGTAGAAGGAGAGCAGCATGCCGGCCACGATCACGGCCATGCACACGAGCATCACCGGCTCGACGAGCGCCAGCACGGCGGCCATGCGGGTCTCGATCTCCTCGTCGTAGAAATCGGCCACCGCGTTGAGCATGTCGGCCAGCGCGCCCGTCTGCTCGCCCACCTTGACCATCTCCAGGGCCAGGTTGTCGAGCATCCGGGTCGACTCCAGCGCGGTCGTGAGGCTGCGTCCTTCCCGGATCTGGGGCGTAGCGGAGCCCACCGCCGCCGCCATGGCCCGATTGCCCACGGAAGCGGAGGCCACCTCCATGGCGTTCACGAGGGGCAGGCCGCCCGACAGCAGCGCCGACAGCGTCCGGGCGAGCTGGCTCGTGGCGTACATCCGCATCAGCGACCCCAGATAGGGCAAGCGGAGGAGGAAGCGGTCGACCGTCACGCCCGAGCCCTCCCGGCGGAGCCAGACGAGCGCGGCCATCACCGCCCCGGCGAGGGCCAGGAGGATCCAGACGATGTTGTGGGCGAGGGTGGTGGACACGCTCATGAGCAGGCGCGTGATGAAGGGCAGCTCGACGTCGAAGTCCTTGTAGAAGTCCTGGAACTGCGGGATGACCTTCAGAACCAGGATGGAGACGAGGACGAGCATCATCATGAAGAGCAGGATCGGGTAAACGGAGGCCGAGACGGCCTTCTTCTTCAGCGACAGGTTGAGGCGCAGGTACTGGGCCAGGCGCCGCAGCACGCCCTCGAGGTTGCCGCTGCGCTCGCCGGCCACGAGGCTGGCGGAAAGCATCGGCGGGTAGAGGTCGCGCTCGGCCCGGAATGCGTCCGAGAGCGCGGTGCCCGACCTCACGCGCTCGCGGACCGCCTCCAGCGAGCGGCGGAAGACCGGGTGGCGCTGCCGCTCCAGCATGACGTCGAGCGACTGCACCAGGGGCAGCCCGGCCTTGAGCAGGGCGGCCAGCTCCTGGCAGAAGACGAGGAGCAGATCGGTGGGGACGCGGGGGCGGGCCAGCCCCAACTCCTTGAGCACCAGGCCTCGGCGCACCGAGAAGAGGTAATAGCCCTTCTGCTCGAGCTCCGAGCGCAGGGCGACCTCGTCGGAGGCCACGAAGGTGCGCTCCAACACCTCTCCCGCGGGCGTGCCGACCTTGCAGACGTACTCCATGCCTCACCGGGCGCCCCGCCGGAGGGACGCCGAAGGCTCAATGTAGCAGGGGCGAAGGCTCAGCGCACCTTGGCCACGACCAGGGTGGCATCGTCCTCGGCGGGCAGGCCGCCCGACCACCCCTGGACCTCGCCCAGGATCGAGTAGAGGGCGATCCGGGCCGCGTCCTTGCGGTTGCGCACCGCGGCGTCCTTGAGACGGTCCACTCCGTACATGTCCCCTTCCCGGCTGCTGCGGTCGGTGACCCCGTCGGTATAGAAGACGAGGACGTCGTCCGGATGGACTTGGACGCGACCGGAAACGTAGGCGGATTCTTCCACCAGGCCCAGGAGGGTTCCCCCCTCGGTCAGGACCTCCACGCCACCGTCGGCCCGGACGAGGAAGGGGTAGTGGTGGCCCGCGTTGACGTAATCGACCGTCCCCGCCTCGAGGTCGAAGACGGCGAAGAAGAGGCTCGCGAACAGGCCGTTCGGAGTGAGGTCCCAGAAGAGCCGGTTCACCCGGAAGACGAGGTCCGCCGGAGAGACCTCACCGCCCTGGAGCTGCGCCCGGACCGAGGCCTTCAGGTTGGCCGCCAGCAGGGCGGCCGGCACACCCTTGCCCATGACGTCCCCGATGGCCAGCGCCATCCGGTGGGGACCGAGGGGCAGGAAGTCGTAATAGTCGCCGCCGATCTCGCGAAACGGGATGAACTCCCGAGCCAGCTCCAGCCGGGCGTGCTGTACGGGAGCAGGAAGCAGGCTGCGCTGGACATTGCTGGCCAGCCGCAGCTCCTCCGCCATCCGCCCGGCGAGTGTCTCCAGCCGCTGATAGAGGACCTGCAGCTCGGTGTTCTTGCGCGACAGCTCCTCGACGCACTCGCGGTAGCGCAAGGCCCGCCGCAGCCGGGAGACGAGCTCCTCCTCGCAGGGGGCCGCGGAGAGCACGTCGTCGGCGGCCTCGAGCAGCGCCGCGGCCGGGCGGGGCCGGCCCTCCTGGGGAGCGAAGAGCAGCATCGCCGGGCGCGACGCCTCGTCGAGCGCGCCCAGCACGCGCACCATCGGCTCCACGCGCTCCCACTCGACCGAGGCGTCGAGCAGCACGGCGTCCGGTGGCGTCGTGGGCAGCAGCCGGACCACGTCTTCCGGGCTGCCGGTCGTGGTATCGACGGTGGCCCGGAGCTGGCGGCCGGCGGGCAGGCCCGGCAACGGACCGACGAGCATCAGATGCGGGCGGGCGGCCGCCGCGTCCTTCGACGGAACCGCCGCTCGGGGTTCGGGCATGGCCAGCTCCTTCCTATTCGCTGCGCTGATCCGGGTCCACGAACTTGTAGCCGACGCCGTGGATGGTCAGGATGTATCGCGGCTCCGAGCCGCTGTCGCCGATCTTGGCCCGCAGCTTCGCGATGTGGGTGTCGACGGTACGGGTGGAAGGATAGCTCTCGTAGCCCCAGACGTCCTCGAGGAGGCGCTCGCGGGAGACCGTCTCTCCCTTGCGCTCGATCAGGTAGCGGAGCAGCTCGAGCTCGCGGGGCGACATGTCGAGCGCCTGGCCGCCCTTTTTGGCCCGGTACGTCTCGAAGTCCAACTCCACGTCGGAGAACTTGTAGCGGGAAAGCTTCCGCTTGGTGCCGTCGGTCCGGCGCAGGATCGCCCGGACCCGCGCGAGCAACTCGCGGATGGAGAAGGGCTTGGTGACGTAGTCGTCCGCCCCCAGCTCGAGGCCAACCACCTTGTCGATCTCCTGGCCGCGGGCGGTGAGCATGATGATGGGCTTGTCGAAGCCTTCGCCGCGCAGCATCTTGCAGACCTCGAGGCCGGAGAGCTTGGGGAGCATGATGTCCAGGATCACGAGGTCGGGCTTCTGGGTGCGGGCGCGCTCGAGACCGGTGGCGCCGTCCGCGGCGGTCAGGACCTCGTAGCCCTCGAACTCGAAGTTGTCCTTTAGCCCCAGCACCATGTCCGGCTCGTCTTCAACGAGTAGTATCTTTGTCAACTTCGTCCTCGCCGGAAAGGCTTTTCCTCGATTGCGGTCATGACCTCGCGTTCCTGACGGGCAGCACGAGCGTGAAGGTGCTGCCCTTGCCGGGGGCGCTCTCCACCTCGACCGAGCCCCCGTGGGCCTGCATGATGTGCTGGACGAGGGCGAGCCCGAGCCCGCTTCCCTTGGTCTCGTGGACGAGGCTGTCCTCGGCCCGGTAGAACTTCTCGAAGATCTTCTTCTGCTCGCCCTTGGCCACCCCGATCCCGCGGTCGGTGACCGACAACAGCACCTTGTCGCCCTCGCGGTGAAGGTCCAGCCGGAGGTATTTCTCGTCCCGGCTGTACTTGATCGCATTGTTGACGAGGTTGAGGACGGCCTGCGCGAGGGCCTCCTTGTCCGCCTCCACCTCGGGCAGGTCGTCGGCCACCCGGACCTCGAGGACGAAGCCCTGCTGCTCGATCTGGAAGCGGTAGGCCTCCAGCACGTCGCTCACGATCCGGCCCACGTCCGTGGGAGCGAAGCGGTATTCCTTGCGGCCGGCCTCGATGCGCGAGAAGTCCAGGATGTTGTTGATGAGCTGGGTGAGCCGCTGGCTCTCCTTGTTGATGACCTGGTAGTACTGCCGCGCCTTGTCCTCGCTCGGCACCCGGCCGAGCTCCAGCGTCTCGGCGAACAGGCGGATGAGGGCGAGGGGAGTCTTCAGCTCGTGGCTGACGTTGGCCACGAAGTCGCTCTTGAGCCGCGAGAGGTGCAGCTCGCGCCGGACGTTGCTGTACACGAGGTAGAGGCCCGCCCCGAGCATGATGTCGATGAAGCCGATGAGGATCAACGTCCAGTGCTGCCAGCGCCGGACGCCCTGCTCGATGGAGAGGTCCCGGTAGCGCATGGCGAGCTTGAGACCGCGGAACGACGGGGTCTCCATCTCGCGGGAGACCTCGAAGTTCACGTCGGAGCGGGTGGGGGCCGTCTCGTAGACGACCTCGCCGCTCGGCTCGCTCACCCGCACCACCAGGGCCTGGTCGCGGTACTGGCCCTTGAACTCGTTCTCGAAGTACTCCCGGATCAGCTTGTGGTGCGCATACTCGCAGGTGAACTTGAAGCGCAGGACCCCCCCCGTCTGCCCCTCGCGAGCCGGCCATGGCACCGAGTCCTCGCCCGACCCGTCCGCGAAGGAGCCGATGGCCGCCAGCACCTCGGGCGAGACCTGGATCTCCCGGCGGCTGCCCATGCGGAGCGTCCGTACGATCATGCGAGGGGACGAGGTCTCGAGGCGCAGCGTCTCGAAGACCCCCGCCCCGACCCCCTGCTTCCGCAAGCCGGCGTCGATCACCGCCGGACGGCCCTCCAGCAGGACTTCGGGCTCCAGCGTCCGCGCGGCTTCGACGGCCTTGTTCTGGGCGGTCTGGGTCAGCTCCTTCTCGATGTAGTACAGGATGCCGGGCGCCTGCATGATCGCGATCGCCTTCCTGGCGCTGGCCAGCTTGTGCACGAAGTCCATGGCCACCCAGGACAGGGCGAGCGAGGGCAGTAGCACCGCTCCCACGAAGATGGAGATGATGCGTCCCTTCGGCTCGTCGGCCGGAGAAACGAGCTTCTTCACGTCCGCCATGTGTCCGAGGACTCTAGCACCGGTCGCGCGCCGCCGATGTCAGACGTGGGCAACGACCGCAAATAGATGTTAAACGGCTAGGGCCGGTAGCGCACGGCCACCGCCTCGACCAGGCTGCGCAGGCCGAGGGCGGCTTGGAGCGCCAGCAGCAGCCACGCGGCGAGCGCGCCGGCCCGGCCCCTGCCGCGCAGGAGGACGAGTCCCGCTCCCCCGGCGGCGGCCAGGGGGACGGTCAGCGCGTAGAGGAACCTCACGTCGAGGGGGGAGAAGATGGCCGGCACGGCCAGCACGGCGCCGGCGGCCCAATACGCCGCCAGGTCGCGGTCGAGGGCACTGCGCCCGGGCCGGGGCCGTCCGAGCGCGGCGAGGACGAGCGCCGGCGCGCCCCACCGCCCGAGAACGCCCAGGACCAGGAGCTTCAAGGCGTCGACGGGTCCCCGCGAGGCTCCCCGTCCCTGCCCTCCCCCCTCGGCCAGCCGCGGTAGCTGCGACAGGACAAGCGGCACGAAGCGGAGGTAATAGAGCCCCGCCAGGCCCAGGCCGACGCCCAGGGCAGCCAGCCTTGTCCGACCGGGGCCCTCTCCACCTCGAGCGACGAGCAGCGCCCCGGCGAGGACCCCGAGCACCATGAGGCTCGAGAAGTGTCCCAGGCATCCGAGCGCGAGGAGCGCCGCACCCGCCGGCCATCCGCCCGGAGTCTTCCCCGCCCACCAACAGAAGAACAGCGTGGTCAGCGACTGGCCGAACACGTTGGAGAGGTTGCCGAAGGAGTACGGGTCGAACGTCCAGGGCAGGAGCTGGAGCAGCAGGACGGCCAGGCCGGCCCGGGCGGCCCCGCCCGGCGCCAGCAGCCCGAACAGCCCGAGCGAGGCGGCGAGCCCCGCCGCCGCCGCGCCGGTCCTCACCAGGATCACGGCGTCGACCCCGAGGCGCAGCAGCGGAACGAGCAGAACGTAGAAGGAAACTCCGTACGGGAAGCGAAAGGGACGGGCGTGTTGGGTCAGGCTGGTGAGGAACCACTCGCCGCCGGCCACGCGGGCGAGGTTGTTGGCGTGGAACACCTCGTCGCTGACCACCATCAACGGCGACGTGCCGGCCATGACCTGGACCAGGAAGGCGGTCACGAAGGCGGCGAAGGCCCACGGGCCGGCGCCCGGCATGCGCCTCTCCCGCCACCGGGCGAAGCCCAGCGCACCCGCGGCTCCGGCCGCGACGAGGCCGGCCAGCAAGGTCGCATAGGAAGAGCGCGCGAGGCCTTGTGGCCAGAGCAAGAGGGCCTGGGCGAGCGACGCCTCGGCGGCGGTGGCGAGGGCCGCGGTCGCCGGCAACCCCGCCCCGAGAGCCGCGGCAGCCATGAGCGCCGCCGGGACCGCGAAGAGCAGCGCCAGTCGCGGGGAAGGGCCTCCCCGCCTGGCCGGATGCAGGGTCGCCGAATCGAGGAGCGCGCCGAGCCGCCGGCCGTCTCCAGCGTCGAAACCATCGCTGCGCAGCTCGACGACGTGGTCCCCCCCTCCCGACGACCGCAGGGGGGCGACGAGCGAGGTGCGCCCCGGCTCCACCACACCGGCGTTGACGCCGTCGACCGCCACCAAGACCGGCGTCCGCTGACCGCGCAGGCGAAGATCGAGCCGGGCCGGACCGGGCGGCAAGTCGCGGAAGACGAAGCGCACCAGGGGCGACGTCCAACGCTGGGGACCGCGGCCGGGCACCATCTCGCGGCGCTCCAGGCCGTGCGCAAAGGCCGTTTCCCCGCCCCGCCTCACGTCGGCCGAAGGATCAGGACCGTATCGCGCCAGCGCTGCCGCGAGGGGCAGGGCAAAAGCCGCAGCCGCCCCTATGGTGGCCAGCCGCTGTGCCCGGAGAGACATCGAGCGCAGAGTCTAAGCCAACGGCTCGACCCGGCGCGAACCTCGCTACTTATGGCGTCGCTTGGGGGGAATATCGCAGTGGCAGCGCAGGACGCCGCTTTCCTCGAGGAGCTGCTGGAGCGGCTTCATGCCGGACTTGTGGCCGTGCTCGCGGATGACGATAGCGTGATCGTTCTTGACCTGCAGGTCATGGAGGTAGCGGCCAAGCTCCTCGACGGTACGGAAGTCTTCCTTGACGATCGTCCAATCGCCGTCTTCTTCGCGGGTCCACATGGCGAAACGCGCCGGAGCCTGATCGATCAGGAGGGCTGGGAGTTGCTCGATGCTCACCTCGATGATCTTTTTGGCCACCGTTGTCCTCTTCCCCGCTGACCTCTGCTAACTAAATGTAAGCATCCTTCGTGCCACTCTCCGTGAGATCCTGGCTTGAGGTTGTTCTCACAAGATACTACAAGTCAGTTAAATGCGTGCGGTGACGATCGTACCTCGGGAGGCGGACAGCCTGCGGGTCCAGGAAGTGCCCGATCCCGCTCCCGCGGCCGGCGAAGCCCTCGTGCGCGTGCTCGAGTCGGGGTTGTGCGGCACGGATGCGGAAATCACGGCCGGCCTCTATGGCGCTGCGCCGCCGGACAGTCCCTATCTCATCCTCGGGCACGAGAACCTCGGCATCGTGGAATCCGCCCCGACCGGGTCCGCCGTCACGCCCGGCGACCTCGTGGTTTCCACGGTGCGGCGGCCGTGTCCGGAGGGATGCCTGCCGTGTCGCTCGGGGCAGAACGACATGTGCCTGACCGGCCATTATCGGGAACGGGGCATCCAGGAGCTTCCCGGCTTCATGTCCGAACGGTACGCCGAAGATCCGGCCTACATGGTGCGGGTACCGCGCCACCTGCGACCTGTCGCCGTGCTCGTCGAGCCCATGACCGTCGCCCAGAAGGGGCTGGAGCAGGCCTTCCGCATCCAGCAGCGCATGCCATGGGAGCCTCGGCACGCGCTGGTCCTGGGGGCCGGCCCGGTGGGGTTGCTCGCCGCCGCCGCGATGCGCCTCCGGGGCCTGGAGGTCACCGTGGCCTCCCGCGAGGCTCCCGGCTCGCCGCGCGACGAGCTGCTGGGGCAGGCGGGGATCCGCTACCTCAGCACGGAGACGATCCCGGCCGAGGAGCTTCGCCAGCGGCTCGATCGCCTCGACATCGTCTTCGAGGCCACCGGCGCCGCCGCGCTCATCGGGCCTGCGGTCAGCGCGGTGGGGACCGACGGCGTGTGCATCCTGGCCAGCGTGACCGAGGCCGGCCGCAAGACGACGCTGGACCTCGGGGCGTGGAACCGGCAGATGGTCCTCGGCAACCGCGTGGTATTCGGGACGGTGAACGCCAACCGGCGCCACTTCGAGGCCGCCGTCCGCGACCTGGAGACAGCCGAGGAACGGCAGCCGGGATGGATGGGCCGCCTCATCACCCGTCGCCTCCCGTTCACTGACGCGGCCCGCGCGCTCGTGCGCGAGCCCTCCGACATCAAGACCGTCCTCGTGTTTGCTGGGGGGTGCTAGCGGCGCACCCCCCAGACCCCCCGCTCGCTACGCGCGAGTGAATCGCGCTCCGCTCGCAGCCTCTGGCTCGTTTCCCGTGTTGGCGGCGCGGCCAGGGCGGCTAGAATCGGCGAGTGGAGCCGGCGGCCGAGAAGACGATCGCCACCAACCGCAAGGCCTTCTTCAACTATGAGGTCCTGGAACGGGCCGAGGCGGGGGTCGCGCTCCTCGGCTCGGAGGTGAAGTCGATCCGCGAAGGCGGCCTCAACTTCCGCGACTCCTTCGTCGAGTTCCGCGGCGGCGAGCTGTTCCTCATCGGCTGCCGGATCGGCCCCTACTCGCACGCCAACATCCAGAACCACGCCGAGGAGCGCGATCGCAAGCTGCTTCTCCACAAGCGCGAGATCCTCAAGCTCGGCGGCCGGGCCACCGAGAAGGGCCTGACCATCGTGCCGCTGAAGGCCTACTTCAAGAAGGGCCGGGTGAAGCTCGAGATCGGCCTCGCGCGCGGCAAGCAGGCCCACGACAAGCGAGCCGCGCTCCGGCGCAAGGACCTGGAGCGGGAGACCCGCCAGGCCATCAAGGACCGCCGCGGCTAGCCCGGCTCTTAACGCAGAGGTCGCAGAGATAGGCAAGCGTTGCCCGAGGACGCGGAGACAGAATATGTATGTTTCTCTGCGTCCTCTCCGTTCTCCTCTGCGTCCTCTGCGTTCCGAAGAAGCGCTAGCCGACGCGGACCAGGTCGGCGGCGACTTTCATGGCTTCGACCATGCTGGTGGGGTCGGCGATGCCCTTCTCGACGATGTCGAAGCCGGTCCCGTGATCGACCGACGTCCGCACGAAGGGCAGACCCAGCGTCACGTTGACGGCGTGGCCGAAGGCGGCCAGCTTCACCGGGATGAGCCCCTGGTCGTGGTAGCCGGCGATGACCGCGTCGAATTCGCCTCGCCTCGCGCGCACGAACAGGCTGTCGGCCGGGAGGGGACCCGAGAGGTCGATGCCCTCCCGCCGGAGCGCCTCGACGGCCGGCGTCAGCACCTCCTGCTCCTCGCGGCCGAGGATGCCATGCTCCCCGGCATGGGGGTTGAGGCCGCAGAGGGCGATGCGCGGGCGGGCCACCCCGAAGCGCGGCAGCTCGCGGTGGACGAGCCGCGCCACCCTGCGCAGCTCGCCGCCGGTGACGGCGTCCGGCACCGTCCGCAGGGGCCGGTGAATCGTCACGAGCGCCACCCGGAGGCCTCCGCCCACGAACATCATGGCCACGTCCGGGGTGCCCGCCGCCTCGGCCAGCATCTCGGTGTGGCCCGGCCACGGATGGCCGGCGGCGTGGAGCGACTCCTTGTTGAGGGGGGCGGTCACCAGCCCCTGCACGTGGCCCGCTCGCGCGTCGGCGACCCCCCGCAGCACCGACCGGGCCGCGGCGCGTCCGGCGGCGGCCGAGGTGCGGCCCAGCTCGACCGGGCCGTCCAGGGGCACGTCGACGAGGCGTGCGTCGAGGTCCTGCGGCAGGGCCAGCCCGAACCGGCGAGCGCGATCGGCGAGCACGGCCATGGCGCCGTAGACCACGACCGGGCCGGCCGGACGCTCCGGCGAGGCGAGGGCCTTCAGCACCACTTCCGGGCCGATCCCCGCCGGGTCTCCGGCAGTCAGGCCCAGCCGCGGCGCTCGAGTCTCGGCGCTCACGCGCCGAGGATAACCCGGAGACGCTCAGGCCTGGCGGCCGGCGAACACGCGATAGAGCGCGAGGAGCGCCACCGCCCCCAGGATCGACATGATCCAGCCCGCGGCGTAGCCGGGTCCCCACAGGGCCCGGCCGGCGAAGGTGCCCACGAGCGCGCCGGCCATCCCGATGAGCGCGGTGACGATGATGCCGCCAGGGTCGCGCCCCGGCATCACGAGCTTGGCGAGGATCCCCACGACGAGCCCGAAGATGATTTGTCCAATGAGATGCATGCGCCTCCTTCGTCGAGTCCGGTAGCTCGAATCCGGTGGAAGCAAGTTCCCTGCCAGTGGGTCATCACTTTGGTAGAATCAGCACGCCATCGGCCGTCGTTCCCGCGGCCGAGAACGGCAGGCGCGCGCCATGAGCGACGGGGCGGACGGGACCGTCGAGCCCAGGACGCCGTTCCCCACCGGAGCCGAAGCCGAGCCGGGCGAGGGTGGCGGGCAGAAGCCGCAGGGCCTGGGCCCTCGCTATCAGCGCGTGGCCACGCTCCTGACCCGCCTCGCCAGCACCGCCCGCTCCTTCCTCCTGTACGACGCCGGCAACGAGGCCATCAACCGCTCCTTGTCCGCCCTGCTCGACAGCGCCCTGTCGACCCTGCAGGTAGAGGGCCAGATCGCCCTCACGGTCCAGCCCTACGAGCTGAAGTTCGAGGACCAGACCGTATACCTGAACCGCGACCGCGAGCGCAGCCTGGCCTTCCGGCTCTACCGCGACGGCGTCCGCGGGCTGACCTTCCGCAAGGGGTTCCAGGCCGAAGAGCTGACGCGGCTGCTGGAGATCCTCTCCATCCGGTACACGGGGGTGAACCAGCGCGAAGACGACATGGTGACCCTGCTATGGAAGGCGCGCTTCGAGCACCTCGACGTCACCACGGTCGAGGGCATCGTGCCCGAGGAAACCGACGCCGGCGATGAGGAGACGGCCTCCTCGCGCCGCCTCGTCCTTCCCGACGACGTGGACCTGCCGCGGCCGACCCTGCCGCCCCCCAAGGGCCCGACGTGGATCGACGTGCCGCCCGAGCGGCTGCGCGCGCTCCGGGAGGAGGCCGGCGAAGCGGCGTTGCCGGACGATTGTCTGGCCCTGTTGGGCCGGCTCCGGCGGGCCCTGTCCGATTCCAAGGAGCAGCTGCCCTTCGGCGAAGTCGCCCACCTCTTCGGCGAGGTGCGCGACTACCTCCTGAGCGTCGACCGCCTGCCGGCGCTGAAGCGCTTCGGCGCGCTGCTGTGGGAGATGGCCGGCGAGGAGACGCCGGAATGGGATCCGCAGCGCCACGCCGCCGTCTACGACCTGCTGGACTCCTGCGGCCACCGCCGCGCGGTCCGCAGGCTGCTACGGTCGGTGCCGGCCGAGGAGCGCAAGCTGCGTCCCGAGCTGATCGAGGTGCTGGACCGCGTCTGCCCGGACCCGCTGGTCGCGGTGATGGAGACCCTGGACGAGGAGGAAGGCCTGGCCACGCGCGCGGTGGCGCGGCAGGCGCTCGAGCACTACTCGCGCCGCAAGCCGGGGCTCCTGGAGCAGCGTTTCCTGCTCTCCCGCGGCCGCATGGCTTCCGATCTCCTGCGCGTGATGGCCCACGTCGGGGGCGAGGCCTCCGTCGCCTTCGTGGCCCAGCAGTGCCTCCATCCCGACGCCGCCGTGCAGGACGAGGCGCTATGGCATATCGCCCGAACGCCGTATTCGGGGGTGCTCGGCCGAAGCCTCTTCGAGGCCTTCCGCCGGGCCGACCCCGACCGTCGCTCTCGCATCCTGGAGATCGTCGCCCGCAGCGGCGACGCGCGATTCCTCGAGCCGCTCACCCGCTACGTCGAAGAGCGCGGCGACGGCCTGGGCACCGACGAGGCGTCGCGCATCGGAAGGGTGCTCGGCATCCTGGGGGGTCCGGAGAGCATCGCCCGCTGGAAAGCGTGGCTGCAGCCCGCCGGCGGGCGGCGCAAGGGTTTCGAGGCGCCGCTGCCCCGCATCGTGGCCGCGGCCACCGCCCTCGCTTTCATCCGGGCCGAGGCGGCGGCCGAGGCCCTGGGCGCGGCCTTCGACGAAGCCGACGAGACGTCGCAGCCCTGGATCCTGGGCGCGCTCGCGCAACGACAGCGCCAGGCGTGGGAGGCAGCGCGTTGAGCGTCGGCGCCATGCAGCGCAGCCTGCAGCGGGCGGTGGCCCGGGCCAGCCTGGCCGACGACCGGGACCTCGCCGGCCGCATCCGCGACGACGGCCAGCGGCTCGTCTTCCTGCTGAACGGCCTCGTGCGCAGCAGCCGGCTCTATCAGGCTGGCAACGCGGCGGTCGACGCGCTGGCCGCCGAGGCGGCCCAGATGCTGGGGCGGCTCGTCGGCCTCCTCGGCGCCGCGCACGTCGTCGCGGTCGAGGACCAGATCTACGTCAACGAAATCCGGGTCCGGATGAAGAAACTGGAGCAGGAGCTGCTCGACCAGCTCGTGGCCGAGCTGGGGCGGCACGAGGCCGGCGGGCTCTCCTTCCACGCACCGCTCGAGCCCGAGGACCTCAAGGCGCTGGCGCGGGCCTTGGCCGGGCCCGCGGGCGAGGCCGGTCACGGGCGGTCGGCCCTGGCCGCGCGCCTGGCCGGCCTCCCCGGGGTCGAGGTGGGCGGCAAGTACCGGTTTCGACTCAAGGGAGAGAAGCCGTCCACGCGGCAGGACGCCGCGGAAGTGTTGCGCCGCGGGGCCTCCGTCGTCGAGGACACGCTCGCGCGGCTCGCCGCGGGCCGGCTTCCCCACCCGCTCCTCGTCCGGCGGGTGGTCATCGACCTCGTCGACGCCCTCGACGCCGACTCTCGACGCGCGGCCACCGTCGCCCTGCGCCAGGGCGAGACGGGCCCGGGCACGCAGCACCTGCTCGCGGTGTCCCGCCTCGCCCTGCGGCTCGGCCGGGCGCTGGAGCTTCCGGACGCCGCGCTCAGCGACCTCGGTGTGGCGGCCATGCTGCACGACGTCGGCTATGCGCGGGGCTCCGACCGCGACGCCCACGCGATGGCCGGGGCGAGGATGCTCCTCCGCCAGCGCGGGTTCCACGAAGGGAAGATCCGGCGGCTGCAGGCCACGATCGAGCACCATTCGAGCGCGGACAGGAGTCCCTGCCTCTTCGCGCGCATCCTGCGCATCGCCGACGACTACGACGTCCTGACTGCCTCCCGACCCGGCGCCCCGCCGCTGCCTCCGGCCACCGCGCAGGCCGCGATGTGGGCCGCGCGGGGGACGGTCTACGATCCCGACCTTCTGGCGCTCTTCGTCCAGGCGATGGGTCTCTACCCGCCGGGAAGCCTCCTCGAGCTGAGTGACGGGCGCTGGGTCGTGAGCGTGTCGGGGGGGCGCGATGCCGAGCGCTTCGCGTGGCCGCTGGCGCGGGTCGTCCGCGACAAGGAAGGCCGGGTCCGCGACGGGGCCGAGGAGATGGACCTCTTCGTGCTTCGCGAGTTCGTGCGGCCGAAGCGGGTGCTGAACCCGGCCTCCCACGGCGTCGACGTCGGCGCCGCCCTGGAGGCCGTGCAGCGGGGAACGCCGTGAACGCGAAAGGAGTGGAATCATGCCCTTGTACATGACGCAGTTCGCCTATACGGCCGAGGCATGGACGACCCTGGCCAAGAACCCCCAGGACCGTACCGAGGCCGTGTCCGGCCTGGCCAAGAAGATGGGCGGCCGCCTGGTGAGCCTGCACTACTGCTTCGGCGAGTATGACGGCGTGCTCGTCACCGAGGTGCCCGACGACGTCAGCGCGACGGCGCTGGCGATCGCCGCGGTGACCGGGGGGCACGTCCGGGCCACCCGGACGACGCGCCTCATGACCGCGGCCGAGGCCATGGAGGCGATGCGCAAGGCGGGAGGAGCCGGGTACCAGGGACCGAAGAAGTAGCGCGGCCTCTCTCTCAGGCCGGAGGCCGCGCCCTCAGCGCCTCTCCGGCGGCGCGGAGGTTGGCCAGCCTCATCTCGGAGTACTTCCGGGAGAGGATGATGCCGTGAGCGCCGCCTTCGAAGGCTGCCTTCACCGCCTCGCGGACGTCCTCCGGCTGCGTCTTCTTCTCGTCGGCGCCCGTGGGGACGTCCACGTCGATGCCGGGCCAGATCCGCATCCCGGCGGGAGCCCCGGCGACGGCGCGCCGGGTCTCCCGCCGGACGTAATCGGCGGAGAGGCCCTCGATCCGGATGCGGTCGAGCGGCTTCTCGTTCGGGTACTGCTGCAGCCGGTACAGGAGCTGGAGCGTTTCCTCCGGGGTGAGGTCGGCGAAAAGCGTGGCGTTCACGTTCCGGGCATAGCGGGCCATCCGCGGCCCGGCGCAGTTGTTGTACCCGACGACCTTCAGGAAGTCGGAGTAATCAGCGAAGGCGACGTAGTCCTGCTCGGCGCGATAGAAGGGGGAGAACGAGTTGTTGTGCCAGATGTGCCACCCGATCGGCTTGTCCGGCGCGACCGCGCGCGCCCGCGCGTGCATCTCCCGGTAGGTATCGCGCAGCCCCTCCGTCCACAGCCGCTCCCAGGCCAGCACCTCCGGATGCTCGACCAGGATGCGCCAGAACGTGACGAACGCGCCGTCGGCGGGACGCCGGCCCTCGCGTAGCTCGCCCACCCAGCGCTCCAGGGCCAGGAAGCCGCGGCGGGCCCGTTCGGCGTCGAGGCCCTGGGCGCGGGCCGCGGCCACGCAGTGCGGGCAGAAGCAGCCTGCCTCGGCCGGACGCGCCGCTCCCCCGTGGCTGGCGCCCAGCGCCTCGCCGAGCGGCCCCTGCCGCTCGCTTCCCCACATGAGGCCGTCCACGTCGTAGTGGCGGAGGTAGTCCTCGACCAGGGCGAGCCAGAACTCCCGCGTGCTGGGGTTGCGCAGGCAGGCGCGCGCGGTGGGACGGCCGTGGAGGTCGGCCTCCACGGCCCGATCGAACCCCGGCACGTCCGACCGGAAGACGTCCTCGAACCACGCGATGACCTTGACGCGGCGCCGGTGCGCGGCCGGGATGACGTCGGCCAGGACGTCGTAACCGGGATGGTCGGGCGCCTTCTCGGGCGCGATCGTCGTGCGCCGGTACAGCTGGGGGTGCGGGGTGGCGAAGTTGCCTCCGCGGAACGCGTCGTCGTACTCCTGGACCCCGTGGTCGGGCAGCGGGCTGCCGCGGGGCTGCCGTCCGGCGATGCCGCGTCCGTAGGTGAAGCTGGCCACGAACAGGGTGTTCACGCCCGCCGACTCGGCGAGCAGATCGATGGCCTTCTCCGTGCCCTCGTCCACGAAGGAGACTGCCCCGACCTGGATGCCGATGGTCGGCCCGGCGGCGCCGGAGGGGAGGGGCATCCGGCCAAAGGCGGCCCCGGTGGCAAGGGCGGCGGTCTCGAGGAACGTCCGGCGCTTGACCATGCGGCTCCTCCTGGAGTGGGCGGAGTTTGAGGGTAACATCGCGGCGCGTGGCCGAGCTCACGCTGGACGCCGGGGCCGTGTCGAAGACGATCGAGCTGCTCAGCCGGCGAGTGGACGAGCGCTTTCCCGGATCGGGCCTGTCCGGCATCGGGCGCCAGCTCGAGCGGATCGCGGGACAGGCCCGCGCGCGGGCGGCGGCGATCGCCCGGCCCATCGCCGGGGTCCGGGTCACGGTGGCGCTGCTCATCCTCCTCATCGCCGCCGGCCTCGCCGGCACCGTCGGCTCCCTCCGGAGGCCTCGGGAGCCGATCGAGGCCTTCCAGTTCGTGCAGGTGCTGGAGTCCGGCATCAACGACGTGGTCCTCGTGGGAGCGGGCATCTTCTTCCTCCTGACGCTGGAGACCCGGATCAAGCGGCGGCGGGCGCTGGCCGCCATGCGCGAGCTGCGCGCGATCGCGCACATCATCGACATGCACCAGCTCACGAAAGACCCCGAGTGGGTCTTGCGCCCGGGCCGGGAGTCGGCCCTGCTGCCCCCCCGCCGCCTGACGCGGTTCGAGCTGTCGCGCTACCTCGACTACTGCAGCGAGATGCTCTCGATCACAGGGAAGATCGCCGCCCTCTACATCCAGGACTTCGACGACGGCGTGGCCCTGGCCGCCGTGAACGAGGTGGAGGAGCTCACGACCGGGCTGTCGCGCAAGATCTGGCAGAAGCTGATGATCCTCTATGCGATGGGTCCCGAGGAGACGGAGGGGGCGGAGGCGGCCAGGCGCTAGCCGGGCTCTCTGAACCCGGCTGGCCGCGCACGCTTTTTGCAAAGCAGCGGACGTGGCTCCCCGGCGCCTGTCTTATGTGCTTCTGAGCGGCCTGGCCGCGTCGATTCCGGACGCGCTCTACCCAGCCGAGCCGCCGGTGATGGGCCCGCCGGGCGCGCCGGTGGCGGTCGAGGTCTACTGCGACTTCCTCTGCCCCATCTGCGCCGACTCCCGGCCCGCCCTGCGGAGACTGCTCCAGGCCCATCCTGGCCAGGTCCGCTTCGTGATGCGCTACTTCCCGGTCCATGCGCAGTCCGGCCGCGTCGCCGAAGCGGCGGCCTGCGCGGCCGACCAGGGGAAGTTCTGGGAGATGCGGGAGTACCTCTTCGACCGTCAACGGACCCTGAGTGAGATGGCGGTCCTCCAGGAGGCGCGCCTCCTCGGGATGGACGGCGCCCGCTTCGAGCGCTGCGTCATGTCGGGGGTCCACGCCGCGGAGTGGCAGCGCGACCGGGCGCGCGGCCGCGCGCTGGGCGTGTCGGGCACGCCTTCCTTCGTCGTGGGCAAGCAGATGTTCGAAGGCCTGAACGAGGCCGCGCTGGACCGGGCTATCCGCCGCGAGCTACGCCGGTAGCCGGAAGAGCCCGGCGCGCCCTTCGGATTCGCGCCACGCGGCCGCCTGGTGAAGGCGGAATCGGCTGAGCCGCCATCACCCTCCCCGGCCGATACCAAGGATCGCGGCCATCTGGTCGATCAGCCCCTTGAACCTCCGGCTGGGCTCATCCAGGATCGCGTACATCAGGCGCACCTCGTCCGTGAACAGCTCGGAGCGGAGTGGCTCGAGTCCGGGCACGGGGCGCAGCCCGATCCTGGCCAGGATCCGGTCCTGCCCGTCCGAGGTGCCCGCTGGCGCGAGGGCGGTGCCGCAACCGCGGTGTCGGCTGAGCGCCCACGCGGCAGCGACGAGTCTCGCTCCCAGCCCCTGCGCGCGGCGGTCGGGATGAACGCCCCACCGTCCGGCCTCTGCCGTATGGCGCGACGACGCGCCGATCTCCTGCAGCATCCGCTCGAACCGCTGGTGGCCGAGGAGCGATTCCGTCAGCCCGGGGGGCGCGCTCGAGAGCGGAAGGACGCGGACGCAGCCCACCACCCCGCGGGGGCCATGGGCCAGAACGTGGTATGAGTAGAGGTCGAGGGGATCAGGGTCCAGCCACCTCCCCGACAAGTCGAACCCGGGCCGGCGGCCTTCGTCGTAGAAGATCTCGCCCCTCAGGGCCCACACCTCCGCGAACCATGGGCCCAGGCCCGAGAACTCGCCGGCATCGATGACCCGGCTGGGCGGTGCCTCGAGCCGCCACCCGTATGACGCCTCGGTCAAGCCGGCCCCTGGGTCCTCTCGCGTGCCCGGACCCCGCAATCAGCGAGAAACTGCGCATAGGCCTGCAGGGCCGCCGACCCGGCCGCGGCCAGCGCTTCCAGGAACCCCGGATGGGCCTGGAGCAGCTTTCCGAGCTCTCGGGCGTTGAACTTCGTGTGGCCGACGTCGAGGGCCACGTGCTCTTCCAAGAAGCTCAGCCCGGCGACCACGTCCCCGCCCAGCCGCCGGGCGCAGTGCTGGAGGAACCGCGCGCCGTGAACGACGGACAGGTTCTCGATCTCGAACTCGATGGCGAGCTGGCCGAAGGGCGACTCTCCACCGACGACGTCCTCGTGGAGCTCTCGATACCGCAGGACGCCGGGGGAGAG